>Ga0210406_10001298_pt1 | contig 31059 bp, 31 predicted proteins | sample IncBWC30MmetaG_FD_155454 | JGI IMG/M metagenome (GOLD analysis project Ga0210406, IMG submission 155454) | Forest soil microbial communities from Barre Woods Harvard Forest LTER site, Petersham, Massachusetts, United States - Inc-BW-C-30-M | ecosystem: Environmental > Terrestrial > Soil >... | reverse complement strand
TTGGGTCATCGAGATAGCGGATTGCCGCTGCTATCTCTGAATCTGTGATATGCCCAATTGATGCTGTTAAGTCGTGATTGTCACGCATTAATGTCTTCCTCCAAGTGCACTGCACTTCTAACCACATCACCTGAAGCGGTAAGGAGACCATCATGGGACAGGAGGTCACTCAGCTTTCGGCGTAAGCCGGCCCGCCCCCTGACTTTGCGAGTTTTTAATGCAGCCACGGTAATCCCGAGTTGAAGCGCAACTGCGGCATTCGATTGTTCTTCGAGGTCAGTCAGTTCTATTGCCGCACGAGCCTCTGGATTCAAGCGTGCAATCGCCGAGAACAGCAGTTGGTACGATTCCTTCTGACAGAAGAGCATTTCTGGATTGGATCGCCTATCCGGAAAGTCCATCGGAATGGTTTCCCCAGTGCCCGTGACATGGACTATCGGCACCTCGCGCCATCGCCGAGCACTCCTGTACCACATTATGGCTTCGTTCCGCGCAATGCTTATGAGCCACGTGGAAAACGAGGACCTGAATTGGAAAGTTGAAAGCTTCGCAAAAGCCTTCATAAATGTTTGCTGAGCCACATCGTCGGCTTGGTCCGAGTTCCGCATCAATCGTCGCGCAAAGCTCAGAACGAGCTGTCGATAGCGAACTACGAGGGAGTCAAAAGCAACCGTGTCGCCACTCATTGCGGCTTTCACGAGCGCATGATCGTCGTCCCGCTCCGGCGACGCGCCAATATGGTCTTTGTCCGAATGCTGCTCCGCGCTTTGCGGCCTCATCAACTCTCTCCGACTTCGGGATAAGGAAGCACGATAAGTGCCAAACTCGGGTTTAACTGTCATGGCTTAAACCTCATTGGATACCCACGAAGATAAGCACTGTTCGGTGCCGGAAACCTTCTTATCTGGTGAGAATCCGAGTGGTAAGTCCGTAGCACACTAGGGCGACTAAGGCCAGTCCTGCATCAGAACCCGCTGCCCAAACAATGCGCTGAAGGCCGTTCTTTCTTCGCGATACACTGTGACCGTTGTCATATAGGCAAATTCTTTGTCTCCCTTGCAGTGTGGGTCGCTGCTCAGCTGGCTTCGGCAACATACGGATGAACCATCTTTGCAGGATCGACGATGCGATCGAACTCATCTTCTGTCACGAAACCGAGCTTCAGTGCGGCCTGCTTTAATGTCAGGTCGTTATCCAGCGCATAGTGAGCAATCTTAGAAGCTTTGTCATAGCCAATGACGGGTGATAGCGCAGTCACCAGCATTAGAGAACGGTCGACGTACCCCTGAATCCTCTTCAAGTTTGGTTTTGTGCCATCGATCAGAAACCTCCTAAAGTTCGTACAACCATCAGTCATCAGCGTGATCGAGTTTGTTACGTTGAAGATGATGAGTGGCTTGTAAACGTTCATCTCCAGGTAGCCGCCTGCCCCGCCGAATCCCACGGCCACGTCGTTTGCCATTACTTGCACGGCGATCATGGCGAGCGCTTCCGACTGCGTCGGGTTCACCTTCCCCGGCATGATCGAAGAACCTGGCTCATTTGCCGGAATGATCAGCTCGGCGAAGCCGGCCCTTGGGCCGCACGACATTAAACGGATGTCGTTTGCGATCTTATAAAGGGAGACGGATAAGGTGCGTAGCGAACCAGATAGCTGAACCAGCGCGTCGTGTGCACCTTGCACCGCAAATTTATTTGGCGCACTGACAAAGGGAAGTTGAGTGAGCTTGGCGATCTCGGCCGCGGCGGCCTTCTCAAATCCTGGGGCAGCATTGATGCCTGTGCCAACCGCCGTACCGCCAAGAGCTAGTTCGTATACACCTTCTAATGCATCTTCAATTCGATCAGCGCAGTCATGGAGCATCGCGGCATAGCCCGACCACTCCTGGCCGAGGGTGAGCGGCGTCGCATCCTGCATGTGCGTGCGGCCGATCTTTACAATGTCCTTCCAGTTCTGGGACTTCTCTGCAATGACATCCATGAGCGCTGTTACAGCAGGAAGCAATCGGCTTGTCACGTTCACGGCTGCCGCGATGTTCATTGCCGTGGGAAAGGAATCGTTGGAGGACTGCGACATATTGACGTGATCGTTCGGATGAACCGGCGTCTTACTTCCAAGTGGCGCGCCTGCAAGTTGACAGCTGCGATTCGCAATTACTTCATTCACGTTCATGTTGAACTGTGTTCCGCTGCCAGTCATCCACACGTGCAGCGGGAACATATCATCGTGGAGGCCATTGAGGATCTCATCGCAGCTCTGCACGATGAACCCGTACTGCTCGTCAGATAAACGCCTGGCCGCGTGGTTGACATTCGCAGCCGCCTTTTTCAGCGTGGCGTAAGCGGTAATCATCTCGCGCGGGATGAGATCATGACCGATACTGAAGTGCTCGAGGGAGCGTTGTGTTTGCGCGCCCCAGAGTACATCGGCCGCGACCTCAACCTCGCCGAGGCTATCGGTTTCTGTTCGAATATTGGGCATTGTCACTTTCTCGAGGATCGTCATCTCACTCTTCCTTATTCAATTTCCGAAGATCTTGTTACTGATCGATTCACAGCGGATGCAAGAATGGACATCCAAAGTGTTTGAGAAATAGCAACAGCTAACAGTCCCCCATTAACCCAGTGGGATGGGGATCCTGCCGAAGTGCTGCGGTTGAGTCAGATGACCTCGTATCGGCGAGCGATACTCTTATGACATCCTGTCGCAGCAAATACACGGAGACACCAAGGAGAACCAGATCCTTCATCAGGAATGCAACCCTCTCGGTCATTGCAGGGAACCCGCCGGCCGAAGCGGCCCAACCGCCCGGATGAAGGGAATGATTGTCGAGGTTGCAATCATAGAGAAACATAAGCCGAGAGCCCCAAGAATCCCCAACTTCTTGTTCCAGAATCCAGCGAGCAACAGTACGCCGAATAGCCATTCCGAGACGCCAAGAAAGTAGGTTGCTCCGCGAATGCCGAAGACGGGGTACAACCAGAAGATGAGGGAACCGTGACTGATATAGGGGATCAATGCCTGCGCCTCATAATCGAACCATTTCTGATATCCAAAAAATAGGCAAATGACGACCATCAAGGCGCGAAGCAAATGGTAGTCAAGATCGTTCTTGAGAATACCGAGCCGAATCAAACTTCGGATGAGGAAATTCATATACCCTCCATTGAACTGAGATAATCGCGTCCATCTTCGTTTGCGGGGTTGTGTCACTGTAATCCGCTTGAGACATCAAGCAGCAACTGGCGTTCCACAACTCGAGAACCGCTGGCAGCAATCCCGGCGCGCTGCGTTTTGCACATGAAATCAACGTCCTGACGTCACGATTCAAAGCGCACGCAATCTATTCTCAGAGTGATCTTGCCGTGCCCGGTCGAGATAGCGACGGATGACGCTATTTCGACGTTCTCGATAGCGCGCTTGATGAGGCGAGGTATCTGCGCTTCTCACGCTCGGCTGATCTCTTGATTTGTCGCTTCAGCTTGCGTGGAGTGCCCCACACCCTGAGCGCACCCCGAATATTTGCGGTTGCGGTAACGCCCTGAGCGTAGCTGACGTCGTCAGCCGAAACACGACACGCACGATTTGCCAGTACCAATCGTTAGCGGACGGCCTGTGATGTGCGCTCACGCTCGAAGAGTGCAACGATTAGGGCGACCGTCTGTCGTGCATAATAGTGGCTCTCCAATATGACTTAGTTCTGAGGTTCCAAATCGGAGACGGTTATCGCCCCCAAAGCAGAGATCCCCAAGGCACAGCGATACTGAGAAAGACAATGAGGTAGATGGCTGCGAAAATGGTGCCGAGACGCCAGTAGTCTTTTGCAGGGAGGTAGCCACTGTTGGCATAGATCGGGCTGGCTGCGTCCGCAAACGGGGTAATGATTCCCATAATTCCCAGTTCCATGCAAAGGAGAAGGGCGAAGGGCTTCACCGGGATTCCCGGAATCGCAGCACCCGTAAACAAAATCACGGGCAGCAATGCGGTTGCGTAGGCATCGACGCTAGCGAACAGATAGTGGGCCACGAAGAACACCACCAGCAGAATGATCATGGCAAGACGGGGCGACAAGCCGAGCATGTGTGTGGCGATGCCGTCTGCGAACCACTTGATGAAGCCGACACGGTTCAGTCCGTCACTCAGTGTAATCAACGCTCCCAGCCACGCGAAGGTAGTCCATGCACGTTTGTGCTCTGCGATTTCGCTCCAAGTCACCACGCCCGTGAGCAACATGAGCGCGACTGCGATGAGGGCAACAGTTGCAGCGCTGACGTAGGCGCTTCCCAGGACCCACAGCACCAGCGAGAGGACGACTATGACGCCGAGAATGATTTCGCTTCGGGTGGGTGGTCCTGCCTTTTCGAGTTGCGCCGCTGCCCAGGCGGAAACTTCAGGGCACTTCTTTACTTCGGGAGGATAAAACCAATAGGTGAGCAGAGGGACCAGAAGTAGAAGGGGAATCAACGCTGGCGCGGCCGTCATAAACCAGTCGGTCCAGTGCACGTCGATGTGCGAAAGCCTTTCCACGAATCCGGCGGCCAGCAAGTTAAAGGAAGCCCCGGTGAGAAACAGAGAGCTTGTTACACAGGTAGTGGCGATCGCGACCCACATGACATAAGAGCCGACACGGCGCGAGGAAACATCATTTGGTTTCGACCCATAATCGAGCGCGAGATCGTTCGCGATCGGGTAGATGATTCCTCCGCTGCGCGCGGTCGGGGAAGGTATGAATGGGGCCAGAAGGGTATCGGCCAGTGTGACACCGTAGCCAAGCAGGAGACTATTCTTGCCCATACGCTTGACGATCACGAGAGCAATGCGTTGGCCCAAACCGGTTCGCTCATAGCCAAGCGCGAGCAGGAAGGCTCCAAGTATGAGCCAGACGGTCGGATTACTGTATCCGGACAGCGCCCAGTCGAGGGCAGCGCTCGCGGGACGAAAGCCCGGCTCGGACAACTGTTGGGGACTGAACAGTGCAAAACGGTCGAGCACGGCGATTAGCGTTATGCCAATGACCGCAATGCCAGCGCCGGGTAGTGGTTCGAGAACGAGACCGACGATTACGCCTACAAAGATCGAAAAGAAGTACCACGCGTGGAGAGCTAGACCCGAAGGCACAGGCAACAATGCGAGGACGACCGCTATCACAACAGGCGCCAATGCCTTCCACACCGGAGTTCTAGGCCGAGCTTCAGGGGGTCTGCTCGGCGCTGCGACAGTCCCACTGGAAGGCGTAGCCTGTATAACATTCCCTAGCGTTGTGCTTGAAACTCCCATCTTCATTCCCCCTCGAACCTGATTTAGTCCTCAAAACCTGATGTCGAACCACCCGGTCCAATAATTAATGTTCTTACCCGGTGTGGACTGCTTTAGGAACTCTCCGGGAAAGAAGTGGCCGTATTCGGTGAACCAGGTGAGATTGCGCGTCATCTTCCACTGCAGTTGAGCGGAAGTCTGTGTGGCGATGTACCGGGCGTTATTGTGCAAGCCCGAAACGATTACCGAACCGCCGATGTTGTACAACCCGTCGCTCGTGCTCTCTCGCCAGAAAAAGGCCGGGTTGAACTTTAAAAAGACGAACTTCCTGAGTTTCAGGTCCACGGAAGGTTGCAGCGCGACCAGGTTGCGCCTGGCGAAAAGTTCCGCATAGCTGAAATAAGGGCCCTTCTCATATATGGAGTTGAATGTGCCAACATTATGGCTTGATGGATTCTGGTCACCGCTGAAAGCAACCGCTCGAAGGCCAAAGCGCGGGCTCAGAGGAGCCCGCTGAATACGATAGCCGTGCTCCGTCGAAGCGGCCCAGGCGCGAATGTCGCCTGAACCAAACCAGCCCCATTGGAATGTAAGCTCATCGTTATAATCCCAGTGTTCAGTGGTTCCCCACAGCCGTGTACCGATTGTCCCTCTCTGTTCTCGGTCTCTTCCTTTGCCGTCGAACGGCACGCCCTTGTTATCAAGTCCCAAGTAGTACAGATCAATGTTTCCTCGGGGTAGAAATGCAAACGGGTGGACGGCGTAGACGCCCCAAAAGTTTTGGGCGTGGTTGGGTGGATTGTCGAAGTAACCCGAATTGTCCAAGACTGGTCTGAACGCGAGTAGATCAACAGTCCAATTGTGTTTTGTCCAAGTAAGGCGGAAACCATCGAGGCTGCGTCGGATATTGCGGCCGTCACGCGTCGAGACGAGATTCTCTGATCCGAGTGCGGCCTCCTGGCGTCCAGCTCGTAAGTTCAGGCTATCGTGGCCGGAATGCCACAGACCGAGATCGACGAAGCCTTGATGCACGTATATCTTTTCCTCGTCCAAGCCCGGTCGTGGCCCTGCGTTCCTCCCATCAAGGAGGCTGCTTGCGAGTTCGCCGAAAAAACGGAATCGTTCGCCCAGGTGAAGATCCGCGTGCAGAAAGTAGCGCTGCATCAGGTAGGTATTTCCGGGGGGTGTGTCCGACCAGTTTGGGTTGCTGACATATTCGCCGCGCTCCCGAATCCAAAAGCCAAAGGACAAGTAGTGGTTCTCGTCTTCCGCGCTGAGCGGAATGAACTGGATCGAATCGAGTAAACGGGTGCGACACTCGGCATTCGCGAGGTATTGAACGTCTTCGTCGTACGTCATTTGCGGCAGTTTCATAGAAGTGCCAGAGCAACCCGAGATGGGTTCCTGCACGCTCTGTGCCCGAGCGGCGGCCGTCGCGAGAAGAAGCACAAACAGACCAATGACGTGAGGAGCTCTCACGAGAGTCCCTGGCGATAGTTTCGGAACTCTGCACATCGCTGGCCTTTGCTCCTAAGTCTCTGCCGGAACGAACGTCGGGTAGGCAGGGGTCCATTGTGTCGCCGTGACGCGCTGCCGCAGCTCTTCCTCGCTTGACTTGGGAGCGACACCATCCTTTTGCGCCTCGACGCCAACGGCGAGCGCGATGTCCGCAGCCACCCGCCTGATGTCCGTTAGGGGAGGAAGCAGTGATGCTGAAGGATCTTTGAGTGCAGGCGAATTGGCGCCGAGTGCCCGGGCGGCTGCGAGCATCATCGGCTCAGTGACGCGGCGAGCTCTCGAGGCGACAACGCCAAGTCCCATGGCAGGGAAGATGTAGACGTTATTGCATTGGGCGATCGGAATCCTCCGACCGCCGTAGCTGACTGGGGCAAATGGAGAACCTGAGGCAACCAGTCCGCGCCCCTCTGTCCAGCGAATCAAGTCGTCAGCATTCGCTTCGGATTTACTCGTAGGATTCGAGAGAGGGAAGATAATGGGCCGCTCGAGCTTCCGAGCCATTTGACGAACAATTGGCTCCGAAAAGGCACCTCCAACTGTTGAGAGACCGATGAGGATTGTTGCCTCGATCTGGCCAATCACATCGGCGAGACCAATATGTTCGTTGGAACTTCGAGGCCAGCCGGAAACACGGCTCACGGGCTGGGCGTAAGCGGCTTGCTCAGAACTGAGGTCTTTTCGACCTGAATGCAACAGGCCATCTTTGTCAATGACCCAGAAGCGGTTACGCGCGTCCTCTTCGGTTAATCCCTCCCCCTTCATCGCTGCACGTAATCCATCAGCAACACCAATGCCGGCGGATCCTGCACCGAACATGACGATTTGTTGATCCTTCAGACTCTTTCCGGTTACCTCGATCGCGCCCAGGACTGCACCCAGTGCAACCGCCGCGGTCCCCTGGATATCGTCATTAAAGGTCAATAAGTCGTCGCGATAACGTTGGAGGATGGGCCGCGCATGCGAAGTCGCGAAGTCCTCCCATTGGAGGCACGTCCCCGGAAGCTCTTGCTTCACCGCCTGCACGAATTTATCTATGAAATCGAAGTAGTTTTGCCCCGTGATTCGTTCATGGCGCCACCCGAGGTATTCCGGATCGTTGAGTCGTTCTGTGTTGTTGGTACCAACATCCAACACGATTGGTAGCGTTCGTTCAGGACGAATGCCACCTATCAGTGTGTACAGCGAGAGCTTGCCAATGGGGATACCAAGTCCTCCCACGCCCTGGTCACCGATGCCCAGAATGCGCTCCCCGTCGGTCACGACAATTACATCGACTTCCTTATTCGAACGATTGCGCAACAGTTGGGGGATGGAATCCCGCAGCGGATGAGAGATGAACAATCCACGAGGTCTACGATAGATGTGGCTGAATTGCTCACACGCCAGCGCGACGGTGGGTGTGTAAACGATAGGCATCATCTCTTCAATGTGCTCGAGAAGAAGTTTGTAAAAGAGAACTTCGTTCGTGTCCTGTAACGCCCGCAAGTAGATATGCCTCTCCACGTCATTGTCTTTTTTCTGGTAGGCCTCGTAAGCGCGCACGACCTGCTCCTGAAGACTCTCCACCTGTGGCGGAACAAGTCCGTGCAAACCGAATTTTGTGCGCTCACTTGGCGCGAAAGCTGTTCCTTTGTTCAACAATGGAGTGTCTAGCAGGTCCATGCCATGAGGAACATCGAGTACACTCGACTCGATGATTGCTTGTACTGTGGCCATTTGCTTGTTCCTTTCTTGTTTCGTGTTGACCGATTCTGGATTTGATCAGCGGAGAAGATTGACTCGTGCCAAATCAACAATTTCGTCTCCACGCCCGCTGAGAACAGCCTTGAGCATGAAAATGCTAAAGTCCTTGGCTTGTGCGTAAGTGATTGTCGGCGGCATCGAGAGTTCCTGGCGGTGTACGGGGATCTCAACGAGAGCTGGCCCGTCATACTTGAGAGCTCTGGCAAGGGCTGGCGCAACTTGATCGGGAGTTTCGACCGACACCCCTAACAGTCCGGCTCCCTCGGCAATCTTTGTGAAATCAGGATTGTGCAGCTCTGTTCCGTAGTCCAGAATGCCGGCGGCTTTCATCTCCAGTTCCACGAAAGCCAGCGAGTTGTTCTTGAAGACAATGATCTTCACCGGCAACTGGTGTTGGCGCAGGGTAAGCAGATCGCCCATGAGCATCGCGAGCCCGCCATCGCCCGACATTGAAATCACCTGCCGGCCCGGGTGGCTTGCCTGCGCGCCGATGGCCTGCGGAAGGGCATTTGCCATCGAGCCGTGAGTGAAGGAGCCAAGCAGGCGCCGTTGTCCATTCATCTTTAGATAGCGAGCCGCCCAGATAGTCGGAGTGCCTACGTCGCATGAAAAGACCGCGTCTGGGGCGGCAAGCTCGTCGAGCACGCGAGCTACGTACTGAGGATGAATGATTTTTTCCCTCGAGCCGCCGGTTGCCCGTTCGTCCAGACCTGCGCGCGCCTGTCGATAGTGCTCAAGCGAAGCTTTCAAATGTGCATCGGATCCGTTTTGCTCCAGCTTCGACAAAAGTGTCCGAAGCGTTGTCTTTGTATCTCCGACGAAACCAAAATCCACTTTGCTGCGGCGACCGAGTTGTTCGCCCCGCAGATCGATTTGCACGATGGTCGCGTCCTGAGGGAAGAACTGCGTGTAGGGGAAATCTGTCCCGATCATCAGGAGTGTGTCGCAATTCATCATCGCGAAATAGCCAGAAGAGAATCCGAGCAGGCCAGTCATGCCCACGTCATATGGGTTGTCGTATTCAATGAATTCCTTGCCGCGCATCGCGTGGACGATGGGAGCTCGCAGCTTGCCTGCAAGCTCAATCAGCTCATCGTGCGCTCCGGCACAACCCGCGCCCCCCAAAATCGTTATCTTCTTAGACCGGTTCAAGACTTCCGCAAGTATCGTGATTTCCTCTTCGGAGGGGCACACGGTTGGCTTCGGCTCGGGAAAACGCAGCCGCGGCCCATGTTCCGTGGCATCACGCAAGGCCACATCGCCAGGCAGGGCGACGACCGAAACACCATGGCGCGATAACGCCGTCTGAATGGCAATCTCCAGGACGCGCGGCATCTGTTCGGGCTGCGAAACCAATTCGCAGTAATGGCTGCACTGCGCGAACACATGCTCGGGATGGGTTTCCTGAAAATATCCACTCCCGATCTCGTAGCTGGGAATCTGCGCTGCGATGGCCAGCACCGGAACGCGGCTGCGGTGACAATCGTAAAGACCATTAATCAAGTGTGTGTTGCCGGGCCCAGAACTGCCAACACAAACTGCCAGCTTTCCCGTAAGGTGTGCCTCGGCGCCTGCTGCGAAGGCGCCAGCCTCCTCATGGCGCATATGGACCCATTGCACCTGCCTGCGAGCGCGAATCGCATCGGCTACTCCGTTCAGCGAATCACCGGTGAGGCCGTATATTCGCTGAACTCCTGCCCCTATCAAAACATCTACGACCAGATCAGCTACTCGTTTGGCCATGTCTTTCCTTCCGAATTCAATTTGGGGACTCTCACATCTTTCATTCGTAAACGCGGCCTGAAGTATGCCGCGGAACCTGTTAATGGTTCGCCCTGTGATAGTCGGTAAATTCCAATCGGCTGTTGCACAGCACTGTGACTACTGCACTCGCATTGCCAAAAACCTCAAGAGGCCTGCTTCGTGGGAATACGCAAGAAGGCAGGGTTATTTGCTCCATTAATGCGGGGAAAGTGTGTTCTTGGACGTGAGATCGTGTTTTGGCATAGCGTCGCAGTTTAGACAGATGACGCCCCGCCGCCTTTTCGCAACACATCTACTGCAATTGATCTCCTTCTTTAAAGGATGGCCTGTGCCCGATGCCGCAACAGGGCGGAAGATGCGTCGTGGACAACACAGAAATCATCAAACATCGTAGGCGTCCTTCTTCGGCTGAGTTCGCATCCAGAGCACGTCAGCAACCTTTCTTACTGTCAGAGGGTGTTCCAAGCTGTGAGCGCCATCGATGACGACCGCCGGGCAATCATGGCTCGAAGGCAAACAGACGGGAGTACGTTCGGCCGGCGCTTGCGGTCAATCTACTCGTAAGCAATTCGGTTCAGCCGCAGAATGTCCGAATGTCAATGAGATCAGTCTCCAGCTGAGATCCAATCACCTGAACACGGGCTGAAGGCAAATGCCGCTAATCTCCTAACATTTTCTGATCCACTGATTGGGACTCATGACGTTCCAAAGCGACATATCGTCCGAATCGTCGACGCCAGTCCTTCGCGTAGAGCTGACGTCTATCTAGCCCTTATCTAAGTCATACGCGGTTGGTGCGGGTCTCAACCTTTTGAGGATGCCAACTGTCAATGCATGTGCGATTGTTGGACTCATCCCATAGCCTCTTTCCAACCAGCGTTTATGAGCCAGCGATTCATTGGATAAGACGTGAGGAACCCAAGAGCCATCCCGATTTGCATGATGAACCAGTAGACCGATCCCGTAGGTTGAAGGTGCGGATGAGGAAAAAGGACGAAGAAGGTCAAGGCCATCCAGGAGAAGAGTCCGATTTCAAAGGTTAGAATGGCGAGTGTATCGGACTTGACGGCAGCGATCAGTCCCTGGCCGAGCGAGAGATTGCGCATCGGCGCGATTGCGAAGTATTGAAAGGCTATGCCGAAGAGCCAGGCGAGCAGTAGGTCTCCGACGTACTCGCCATATAGGGATTTGCCGAAAAGCGTCCATCCAAGAGCAAACAAGCTGAATTCGGCGATGACGTCGCCGATCACGCAGCCAGCGCCACAGTGGCTGTCAGAAACCGCGGTTTGCCGCCAGGTTGGGTTGTGTGACCCCTGCCACTCCTGTGTCTTCTTGCGCTGCTGCATCTGTTCTGTGGGCATGCTCTGCATGACGCTCTTTGTCATGCGTCGGCCGATGCGGAAGTATCCCCACAGGGCAAACACACTGAGATAGAGCGCAGTGATCGGCCAGACAAGATTCATGATCCACATTCGTTGCGGGTATCGAATCTCGTCTATGGCGATGACAAGAGCGCAAAAGAAAGCGATCCCTAAAGAAATCCATGCAATGAATGTCAATATCGGCATATTCCCTCGGGTAATGTCGGTACACAATAGAAACTATCTCAAGCCGTCAAAGGCCTATCGCTAGTGCTCTGTCTCAACGTTACGCAACAGTATTTCCGCCTCTGATGGTCGTTCTCTATCGCGTTCCTGCCGTTCCGATTGAGGTACATTTGGTTCACGCCTGAGACCATTCTCCGCTTGCGGTCACGGACTGCCGACATATTGGTTGTCAAGCCGTCTCTGGCAATGCCGTATTCGGCGCTGCGGCGAACATACGATGCAACTTTCGCCGGTGTGGATGATGTTGTTGCTGGGAAGGCAGGCGATGTTGGGACAAGACTCACCGATGTATTTGCGGTCAACTTCGGCTGCCCGCTGTCCTTTTGCCAGCAAAGGTCCCATGCAGCGACGGTTGATCTCGTACCACCGCCGAGAATTACAAGGTCGTATTCTTCGACCTTCGAGTTGTGGAGCGGCTGGGTGAACGAATCTCTTGCATGTTGCCCATATCCTTTTGCTCTCCCAATCAAGGCCTCTTCATGAGGATTTTCTTTTCTCGGCGACCGGTTCACTCTGATTCTGCAGAGACTTGACGAGGTCGGCGGCCGACGCTCCTTCGAGCGACAGTCCGTAGCCAACCTCTCGCACGATGCGCTCTTTCAACGGATGTATGAAGTGCACGCGTGTGTTGCGGCGCGTCACCTCCGGCACCTTTAGGTAGAGCTCGGCAAGTTCCCGCGCTCGGCTGAGCGCTTTTCCGTTCGGTACAACTTCGGCAACCACTCCCCATTCGTGCGCGGTTCGCGCCGTCAATGGCTGTGGGTTCAGCAGGAAAGCCTCGGCTCGTCCCGCTCCAGCCCGATAACTCCACGTGGTAAAGATTCCGTCACCTGGCACAATGCCTCCGGCGAAGTGCGGGACATCATGGAAAGTCGCACTCTCGGCCGCCACAATCACATTAGCCATCAACGCATATTCTGAGTGCACATAGACTCGCCCTTCGATAGCCGCGATGACCGGCACGCGTATATTGGCTAAGTTTTCAAGGATCTGAACGCCTTCGTCGTGAACCTGGCTCCAAACGCCAGGATCGGCAACGTTGCCAAAAGATGAAAAGTCAATACCAGGAATGAAGTCACCGCCGGCGCCCGTCATGACTACGATTGTGTTCGCTCGATCTTGCGCGATTCGGTAAAAGGCGTCGACAAAGTCCGTATGGTCTTGAGCCGTGAAGGTGAACGGCCCGCCGTTGCTGTGGAACTCGACCACCAGGACACCCTGGGCATCTCGGGTCAGCTTCAGGCTGCGGTACTGCGAGAAATAAGCTGGTTGACTCGTTTGCATAGTGAATTCTCCAAATCGAATTAAGTCACGTCAATCAACAATAGGTCCAGATAGTCAGCTAGTTCTGCAACATCGCGTGGTCAGATCTCAAGGGTGCAGTTCCGAAGTTGACGCTGAATCGCTTGCACCACACCGACACCGCACGATACTTTGACAAGTCCACATCAGAACCCAGGGCGTAGTTTTGATCGCCGACATTCCCCTTGATAGGTCCTAGATCGATGAAGCCCGCATGCAGCACAGTTGCGGCGTCGTTTGCATCATCGGCGGCGACCATATAGATATGAACATCCGGGCCGTTCGAAGTACTGAAATTCGTGAAGCGAAGCACGCGGCTACCGTCGCCAACGCGATAAATGGTGGCTGTACCTTGGGTGGGATGCAGAATGCTGTGAAAACTTCCGGATTCAACGGCCTGCACGCTGGATGAGCTGTTTTCGACAGCCGGAAATTTCTCCTGGACACTCCGATTGATGAGAAGACGCTCTGGACGAAATGCGTACCAGACGACGAACAATACGATAACGACTACGGGAACTACAATCTTCCACCTTTTCATTTCATATCTCCTTAGAAATAAGAATGTTGGACTCGCGCCGCCAACGTCCGCGCTGGAATATGCAGTGCTTGTCGTTGTCGTAATGCAGCTTCGCGCAGTAGCGAGGAATTCCCTCGCGAACCCACAGAAAGATCTCGGCGCCGGCAAGCATGCCCATAGTGGGCGCAATGAAATAGATCCACATCGCTTGCCAGTAGCCGGCGCGGAAAGCTGAACCGAAGGTTCGCGCGGGATTCATGCTCATCCCTGATAGTGGAGTTTCGAGGGTTATGAAGGTGGCGTATAGGGCCCCCACCACATAGGGCGTGTATCGCGCCAGCGCTTCGCGATTCGAGGCAAACAGCATGGCAGTCATCAGGATAAAAGAGATGCTCACTTCTCCTGCGAACGCCGCGGAGTTGCCAAATATACCGGGTGCTGTCACCGCGTACTGCACAGCAGGATTTTCTGGCGCATCTCGAAGCACGTAGGCGGCTATTCCTACGCCTCCGGCGGCGCCGGCGAATTGCGCGGCAACATAAAACAACGTATCCCAGAATGCCACTTTCCCAAGCCGATAAAAGGTCAAAGTTACTGCCGGGTTGAAATGACCACCGGACTGTTTGCCCCACGGCGTCAGGATGATCGCGACCACTGTCGAACCAACCAACAATCCCATGATGGCTCGACGAACGATGGCGCTGGCGACGAAGTGCCGGACTGGGGAAGTGGGATGCTGCAACAATGTGTCAAACGCACAAACAAGAAACATGTATAGCGCAAGTTCGCCAGCCTCCATCAGGTACTCCGGCCAGTGACCGCGCAGGCTCGTAGGTGCGTTCAATGGAGCCTCTCCACGTTCCATTAGCAGTGGGCGAACACTCTCTTCCCAGATGGGTTCGCTTTCCAATAGATCACTCATAAGCCTTCCATCCAGAATCTTGTGCGTGACTCGAAGGCATCGGCCCGATGACTTGAGGATTCGATCGCATCCGCTCTGGGGTGGAAGCACGAGAATAACCAAACCAAGTCGCGGATGCTGACTGCTGGTTATTACGTAATTTGTGAGTCAGTCTCGGAGTGCGAGATCAGCCGGATGTAGGGGAACCCGGCCGCCGTGTCGATATACAAACGCGGAGACTTGTTTACAACAGGAGATCGCCACACGACTCTGGTTTGCATGCGTGCGTTAATCATCCTGCTGATCCTGATTGCCTGACGCGGTGCACTCGCTGAATCTGCGATCGGACCGGTTCGTGCAACGAACGAGAATGAGCTGCCGTCAGCAAAGCCACTTTACTTACAATGGCTTGCCTGGAGTTGCTATTCCGTCATTTGTCGCAATGACAACGCGCCAGCAGCATCTGTCGAATGTGGCTGAGGAGTCAAGTGTGCACGTCCTCCGACAGAACCTTATTCTTGCTTACCCAAAGAGCCAGCGTTTACATTCTGAGGACGACATTCATTGGAAGCTCGATTGCTAGTTGCCGACTGAGTGGTAATGCAGCACCAGTGTTGCACGACGTCAGTCACCAAGCAGGAGTGCGTAATGGCTATCATCTCGCGAGGTTTTTCAGGTCGACGCAGCGCAGCAGACGCAAAACTGCCGCCCGGTCAATATCTCACTACTGATTTTCCCGTCTTGTCTGCAGGACCAACACCACACATAGCCCTTGATCGCTGGGAATTCACCATCGATGACGGCAGCAACGTCTTGAAGCGATGGGATTGGAAGACGTTGCGTGAGTTGCCCACCGAAGCCATTACAGTTGATCTGCACTGCGTAACACGGTGGTCGAAACTGGGTACGTCCTGGGAAGGGGTTGCGCTGGATGTCCTGCTTGCGAATGTTAAAACAGATTTGCCTTATGCGATGTTTCGTTCGTATGGCGATTACACGACGAACCTCCCCCTGAAAGATGTCATGAACAAGCAGGCCTGGATAGCGTTCAAATATGACGGTGCTGATCTTGAGCCCGAACACGGTGGCCCCGCGCGGCTTCTGGTTCCTCATCATTATTTGTGGAAGAGCGCTAAATGGGTGAAAGGCATGACGTTAATGCCGCACGATAAGCCGGGCTTTTGGGAGAACCTCGGCTATCACATCTATGGTGACCCATGGAAGGAACAGCGGTACTCGGAAGAGTGACGTGGCGTACCGCAAGGGTTGTCGGACTGCACGACGAAACAGCGACCGCCCGGACTCTCGCGCTTGTGGTGCATGATTGGCCGGGCCACGTCGCCGGTCAGCATGTGGACATGCGCCTGACGGCCGCTGATGGATATTCTGCGGTTCGATCCTACTCCATTGCCTCGGCTTCGAGTTCGGATAGGCGCATCGACCTCACCATCGAGCGACTGCCGAACGGCGAAGTCTCACCGTACCTGACCAAGGAAGTCATGGTCGGCGATGAGCTAGAGTTGCGGGGCCCGATTGGCGGATGGTTCGTGTGGCGAAGCGACCAAACGGAGCCGATCCAACTGGTAGCCGGTGGCTCCGGCATCGTTCCTCTTATGGCTATGCTTCGCTCGCGTGGTTCGGCCGGCAGCAGCGCGCCATTCCGGTTGCTGTATTCCGTCAGGGAACCAGAGACAGTTTTTTACCGCGATGAACTGCGGGCATTATCAAATCAAGGCGACGCGGTAGTAATCACTTACGCGTACACGCGAGTGACTCCGAAGGATTGGCCGAGACCCGCCGGACGCATCGACGCGCCACTCATTGCGACAGGTACATGGCCTTCGACCCTTCGGCCAACCAGCTACGTCTGCGGCCCGACCTCATTCGTTGAACATGCCACTGACCTCCTGATCGCTGCCGGCCACGATCGCGAAAAGATCAGGACGGAGCGCTTCGGCGCCACAGGAGAACGGAAATGAATGCATCTTTGAACTATCTTGATGGTAATGCTGCCGCAGGTGAATTGAGCAGGATATTCGCAGTGGATATCACAAGCGCAGAAGGACAGTGTGCTAATTGCGGCGCAAAGAGGCGATTTGCTGAGGCGCATTTGTATTCACATAGTCCCGGCCTCGTCGCTCGGTGTGCGCTTTGCGGGCATGTACTGCTACGACTGGTGAACGTCGGAGAGCGCGTTTTGCTAGATCTCACCGGTATGAGGTACCTAACCCTTCACCCAACACAGCAGCCAGAAGCGAGCAGCTAGGATTGCCCCAGCTTGCACAAACGGGCAGACGTGCCTAACAGTCATCGCATTCGAATTTGGCACACTCCTGAGGTTTCTGGTCACCGCCCTACGCAGCGGTCTTGCCTAATCCACCCTTCTCAATGATAAAGGTTGCGATCGGTTCAACTCCTTCACCGCTTTTCAAATTGGTGAAAACGAAAGGCCGCTTCCCCCGCATTCTGAGCGTGTCCGCTTCCATTACCCCAAGATTCGCCCCTACCAGAGGAGCCAGGTCGATCTTGTTGATGACTAGAAGATCGGACCGCGTAATGCCAGGACCGCCCTTACGAGGAATCTTTTCACCTTCGGCAACATCGATCACGTAGATCGTCAGGTCCGCCAGTTCTGGACTGAAAGTTGCCGCAAGGTTATCTCCACCCGATTCGACAAAGCACAGTTCCGCATGCGGGAATTTTTTATTCATCTCTTCAATGGCAGCGAGGTTCATTGAAGCATCTTCACGGATTGCGGTGTGAGGACAGCCTCCGGTTTCCACTCCCACAATGCGCTCCGCCGGCAACGCCTGCGCACGCGTCAGGATGAACTGGTCCTCCTTTGTGTAAATGTCGTTTGTAATCACATAAATGTCGTACGTGTCACGGAGACGTTTGCAGAGCACCTCGACCAGAGCCGTTTTGCCAGACCCGACAGGGCCGCCGATACCGACGCGTAAGGGATGGGCTTGGGAATCTGAACTCGAAGTATTAGTCATGAGCGAAACAACCTCGTGTATTGGGTTTCGTGCGATGCGGAAGCGAGATCGACCATGAAACCAACCGACCCCAGATCGTGAATCGTTGCCTGTTGAGCTTGTGCAGCCACGGCCAGCACTGCTGGCTCAAGCTCGGCAATGCCAAGCTGACCATCAGTTTGCCCCAGGGGCACCAAGCGAACGCCGGCCGTTACCAAGTTGGCGAGGTAGCTTTGCAGAAAAGCGGGCAGGGCCAAGGTTGCCGGAATGTCTTGCCTTGCTACGCGAACTCCGAGCACGACCGACAACACCGGTGCAATTCTGAGTTCCGAGAGTAATTCTGAAAGAGTCTCTAGGATGGGATCGGGCCATACTCGGCGCAATATAGCGAGGCAGGACGCCGCCTGCTGCGAAGTTTCAAGCGCAAATTCCGATGTCCCCCGAAAGGCGGCTGCGAGTTCCGCAACTCTTAATAGCTTTTCGCAATCATCCTCTGTCGCGCAGCGCCAGGCCTCCGTGAAGAAGATTGCTTCGTTTCGTCCCGAGCCATAGCAAAGATCAGCTTCCAGCCAATCAACAAGACTCTTGCGATCACGAATGTCGCCCACTTCTACCGCCCACTCGATAGCATGAGAATAGCTATAGGATCCTGTAGGGAATGCAGGGGAAAACCAACTCTGCTGCCTCAAGAGCGACAACGGCGAAAAACGGCAGTGTCTATCACTCATGATGATGCGGCCCGTCATGATGCTTGTGATGGTGGCCATGCCCGTAAGCGCCGCCTTCGGGCTGGAAAGCGGCCTGGACCATTTGAAGCTGTGCCCCGAAACCGCGGAGCATGTCTTCGATCACGTGGTCTGGCCGAATCCGAAGAAGGTGGTCTCGAATCTCCGTCGGCAAATGCCGATTGCCCAGGTGCCAGGCAAGGCGCATAAGTTGTATAGGATCTTTATGTCTGATTTCGACAACATCCTCAGCAGCAGCCTGAATCTTCAGCCACCTTCCATCTTCCAGCTGTAGCCCATCTCCGTTAGCCATGGCAACCGCCTGCGGTAGGTCAAGAAGAATGTCGTCCCCCTGATCTGCGGTGAGACGAAAGCGGCGGCGATGGCGCGCGTCAAAATCGAGAGTGAGAGAGCCGGCCGCCTTTTCCTGCGGCCACTGTCCCGCAGGGAGATAAATTGAAGCACGATGCATGGTCACCTCAGTACATGAAATAGCGTTGGGCCATGGGCAAGACTTTGGCCGGCTCGCAGGTCAGAAGGCGGCCATCGGCTCGCACTTCGTAGGTCTCAGGATTTACTTCCATGCGAGGCGTAGCGCTATTCAAAATCATGGAGCGCTTGCCGATTTTGCGTGTATTGGAGACAGGAAGAAGTTTTTTCGCGAGGCCGAGCGTCTCACCTTTGTCGAGTAGTGCCTGGCTGACAAACGTAACCGAGCTTTCCGTCAGAGAACGACCGAACGCACCAAACATTGGCCGGTAGTATTCGGGTTGCGGAGTAGGAATGGAGGCGTTGGGGTCTCCCATGATGGCCGCCGCGATCGTGCCGTTTTTTAGCACCACGTCGGGTTTCACACCGAAAAAGGCTGGATCCCAGATACAAATATCGGCAAGCTTGCCAATTTCAATCGAGCCGACATAGGTCGAGATGCCCTGAGCTATTGCAGGATTGATCGTGTATTTTGAGACATATCGCCGGGCTCGGAAATTGTCGTTCTCGCCCTTTTCCTCAGCTAGGCGCCCGAATTGTTTTTTCATCTTGTCGGCAGTCTGCCAGGTACGAATGACCACTTCGCCGACGCGACCCATCGCCTGACTGTCTGACGACATGATCGACAAAGCCCCAAGATCATGCAAAATATCTTCTGCCGCGATCGTTTCTTTGCGAATCCGGCTCTCGGCGAAAGCAACATCTTCAGGAATTCGCGGATCAAGGTGATGGGTGACCATCACCATATCGAGGGCCTCTTCAAGCGTATTTACAGTGTACGGTCGCGTTGGAGTCGTAGACGATGGAATGACGTTTGGTTCGCCGCAGACTTTGATGATGTCCGGGGCATGTCCACCCCCCGCCCCTTCGGTGTGAAATGTGTGGATAGTCCTGCCTTTGAAGGCGGCGATGGTACTTTCCACGAAACCGCTCTCGTTCAGCGTATCGGTATGGATAAGAACCTGCACATCCATGTCATCAGCAACAGACAGACAGCAATCAATAGCGCTGGGCGTTGTACCCCAATCCTCATGAAGCTTGAAGCCGCATGCGCCGGCCTCGATTTGCTCAATGAGGCCCGCTGGCAAGCTAGCGTTTCCTTTGCCGAAAAAGCCAAGGTTGATGGGAAAGCCATCGGCTGCCTGCAACATCTTCTGAATGTGCCACGGACCTGGAGTACAGGTCGTTGCATTCGTCCCTACTGCAGGTCCTGTGCCGCCGCCCATCATTGTGGTCAGGCCTGAATAGAGAGCTTCTTCGATCTGTTGTGGGCAGATGTAATGAACGTGGGTGTCGATGCCGCCGGCTGTGACAATCTTGCCCTCGCCAGCGATCACTTCAGTTCCGGGGCCGATCACTATCGTGACGTTCGGTTGCACGTCCGGATTCCCCGCTTTCCCGATGGCTGCAATGCGGCCATCTTTGATGGCGATATCTGCCTTTACGATTCCCCAGTGATCCAGAATCAGAGCATTAGTAATTACCGTGTCGACTGCGCCCTCATTGCGCGAACGCTGTGACTGCCCCATGCCGTCACGAATCACTTTCCCGCCGCCAAACTTCACCTCCTCGCCATAGACCGTGTAATCCTTCTCCACCTCTATGATGATGTCGGTATCCGCAAGGCGTACCTTGTCGCCAACCGTTGGGCCAAACATCTGCGCATAGGCGGCCCGGTTGATTTTGTTAGGCATTCTTGATTACCTCTCTGGCTCTTTTGGCAATGCTCCCATGACTGTCTTGTGGAAGCCATAAACGAGGCGCGCCCCTACGTACTGGACGAGGGAAACCTCGCGGGACTGACCCGGCTCGAAGCGCACGGCTGTTCCCGCCGGAATGTCTAAGCGATACCCAAGGGCCGCTTTCCGATCAAACCGGAGGGCCGAGTTGGTCTCAGCGAAGTGGTAATGGCTGCCAACTTGTATCGGCCTGTCGCCAGTGTTTGCGACGTTAATAACGATGGCAGCTCTGTCCTTATTCAGAACGATGTCGCCAGTTGCTGCAAAAATCTCGCCAGGAATCATGGCAGGTCCGCCTCAGGGAATTGGGTTGTGAATACTCACAAGTTTCGTTCCATCTGGGAACGTCGCTTCCACTTGCATTTCGGGAATCATCTCGGCAATGCTTTCCATCACCTGCTCACGGCTCAAAACCTTACGGCTCCCAGACATGAGCTCAGCAACCGACTTGCCGTCGCGTGCGCCCTCCAAGACGAAATCGGTTATGAGCGCAACACTCTCGGGATAGTTGAGCTTGACACCCCGTTTAAGCCGTTCCCGAGCGACAATTGCCGCCAGTGAAATCATCAGCTTGTCCTTCTCACGCGGCGTGAGATTCATAGACTTTCTCCGTTCTGCAGACTTAACATGACCACATCTTCGGGACTCGGAATGGGCCAGAGCCGATTTCTGGTCCGAACTGCTGCAGAAGGCTGCGCAACGCAAACCTCAAATCAGAGGACTCCTTCGCGGCAAAGCGAGCGACAATGAGTCCACCGACCAACGTCACCCCACAATTGCAATCCAGGGATGGAAGAATATCGCGCAACAACCCCAATCGTCTGTCCAGATGAGGTCCGAAATAGACCAATGTGGCAATCGCCTTGCAGTCTGACAACAAGGCCTTTCGGTGAAGATGTGGAAAGGTATCGTCGCTTACGCGGAAGGTGTCCGCCCAGATCAGCCGACCGTCTTTTTTCACTTGCCAGCTGTCAATTATGTTGCCGCTGATTACGATTTCGCCATGTGCGGCACGTCCCAGCACCAGCCACTCGAGTGCAAGCAACTCTGTTCCAGAAGTAAGTTCGATCTCTGTTGTGCGGTGAAGACGTGCCGAGTTGAAAACAATTGTCTCTTGCGGAAGCCAAGCCAACTTAACCGACTCCCGCGCCTTTAGCCTGGTCCAAACACGAGCAGGATCATGTAAAGCCCTATACACCTTCTCCGCTGCCTGCGACGTCACCGCAATCGAAGCGCCGGAGAGAGCGGTGACACATAATTCAAGTCGATCACCGCCCGCAACACCTCCTGCAGTGTTAATTAGGACCGCCTCTTCTACCGCACGATGTCCGGCCCTTGGAAACATGATGCGAATGGGAGAGCGTTCGAAAATGTTCTCGATGCAAGTGCCGTTTTCTGAGCCACGCAGTACGATCCGGCCGCATCCGTCCGCGCGCTGCAAATCCTTATCCCACGGACGGCCCCTGCCCACTTCTGGCGTAGGAGAAAAACCCAACTCGTCAGTGAGATCGGGCGGTGACATTGCATCCAACATCGGCGTGCACCAATTCGTCCGTAAGTCGTGAAAGCACAATCATCCAACCGCTCTTCGTGGTGTGTTTTGTCGTGACCCAGTTCAGTCGAATTAGGGAAGGACATACCGCGTGTCGTTCGCGGTTTTTGTCCCGCCGGGCCGGATGACTGAACTGGGTCATCGCATCACCGTGGAAGCGGATCAGAATCCCGCCAGCCCCTCCGGGGAGTTGTAAGGGATCGCCACGCTGGTAACCTCCTCCAGCGAGCCATCCGGTTTGGTAGCGTATCCGACCAGCTTCGATGCGTTCCCGTAGATCTGGTAGAGAAATTCACCATCCGGAGAAACCCAGTTGTCGCTAGGGCCGCTGCTGACGTCGCCGCAGAGCGCCCTGTGTGTCCCATCGCCTTCGACGATCGGACATGCGGGATCCTTGGCGACTTTGAGTTCGAGGCCGTCGATGTGGAATGTGGTGACATTGCTGTACCCAAAATTCGTGGAATACAGGAATTTGTCGTCGGGCGAGACGGACAGCCAACAGAGCTCCGCAGGCCTGCCGCGCCTGGTGTCGATCGGCACGAGCTTTCCGACGCCTATCCTACCATCTTCGTCGATTCGGCCCAAGCCGACTCCATCGCCCACGGCGTACCCAACGATGAAGGTATCCGGCCGGTTGTGCAGGAACGCGATGTAGAAGGGAGAGCCGCCTCCTCCGTCCTGGAAGGAGGGTTCGCCGAGGGTGCCGTCCGCGTTCACGCGATGGATCACGATTCCATCGGGATCCGGCGCGTTCGAAGCGACTGACCTCAGTTTGCCGTCTGGCCCAGGCACCCAAAGAATTGGCGAACCGTCTGGATAAGTGCCTGATATTGCAATGGGGAGATCGAACGTCGTGCCGACAAGCAGAAATTTCTCGTCTGGTGAGAGCACAGCTTGAGTCGGCACACGGTGTGGCTTATCCGGTGTGTTGCACGTGTACTTCTCCATGCGCGGAGTAAGCTTGCCATCACTGGAGACCGACATGAGCCGGATGTGATCGGGTCCGAACGAGTGCACAACATACAGCATGTCCTTCGAGGGCGAGTAGGCAAGCGATTTGGCAGTACCACTCTTCCCCTCGACTGCGTTCCCTGTCGCCTTGGTGTCGATCAGTTTAAGCCGGCCCGGTTCGCCAACGGCAAAGCTGGAAACCGAATTGTCCCCACCGTTAGTGGCAAACAGAAACCGATGATCAGGCGTAAGTATCACGCTGCCAGCGCCCTCGAACGCATTGGGCGCACTCTCTTGCCCGCTGATGGGTTTGAAAGTCCCCGAACCTGAACCGCCGGTGGCGACACGTTCCACCTCGGTAAGCGTTCCGTTGGCGGAGCGATGATAGTGGATAATCACGTTCTTGATTTCATTGGTTTGCATGTAGAGATGGCCGCCATGACCATTCATGCCCATCTCTCTCGACACGTCCATTTCTTTGGACATACTCGTCATCTGTTGAGCCATTTCCATTTCTCCTTTTTATTGCATTGAAACTAGTTTTGATTTCGTTCGTGCTTCCCCGCAGAGGAATCTTGGTAGCCTCCACCCAATCATCTCGTCGGATCTTTGTCGCGAAGCAACGGATAGAACTGCACCCAAGTCATGTCAGTTTTAGCGACATTCGCTTGGTGACAAAAAGCACACTCGGTTGCAGGAGCCTCCGCCGCTGACGCGGCGTACGGCAACGGATGATGCCCGAAAGTAAAGAAGCCCCAGTTGTTCGTCTTAGCAAAGCGCTTGCTGTCTTTGACGGTAACGTCAATTCCGTTGTAATGGCCGTTGAAATATCCCCGGCCGGATGGTTCTGTACGCGAGCCGTCTGGAAAAGTCGGATCAAGAACGCGAGTCAGCTCTTTTACGATGACCGTTCCTTCAGGAAAAGAACCTGTCTTCAGGTAAGCATCTACATTCTTTTCCTCGATGTACACATGATGGTACTCGGGAAAGTTCGCGTTTCCGTTGTTGAGAGCATTGGGCGTAAGTGGAGCGCCTACAAAGACCCACCTGCGATAAATATGTGGGTCAGGCAACTTCATTTTGCCGTCGGGACCAAACACGGCGTTCGACTGTTCCGTCTTAGCAGCCACAACTGGTTTCGCGACCAGCAGGTACACGGCTGAGGCGGCCAGTCCCAGGCCGACGATGAGTGCTAACAGATGCTTTTGCATTGCCATTCTCCTTGTGAAGCGCTTTTGGGAAACAGGTTTCGTGAGAGCGCTCTGTTTACCTTGACTTGAGGACTGGGTAACCTTGTACGTATATCCAGTCGGTTGACTGTGTTGGAATATGGCAATTCAGTCAACTTTCTTGTGTCAGTTGCGGCTTGTTCATCGGGTGCGTGAGATTTGAAGAGTGCGAATCTCCACCCATCACTCCACAGCGGGTTATTCGGACACCGAGCCCAAGGATCTGCATCGAGTCCGAATTATCTACCTATTAACTATTAACGCCGCTCAAGAACCCTCCCACGTGTGCTGTAAGTGCAATGACTGCTACGCCGAGTAATTCAATAGGAATGCGATAGCGAGGAAGGAGCAATGTTCTGGATTTGCGGGCCCGCCAGTGCAGCCACCAGGACGCTATTATCAACAACGCTGCGAACAGGGCCGCTACGAAATGCAGCAATAAAAGGCCCTCGAACTTTGCTCCTTCAAAAACAAACCGCCACGCCAGCACGCCTGTGGCTACCGTTGGAAGTAGGAACGCCGCAGCTACTGACAAGTTCAGATACGCCGCGCCAGCAAGTTGCGAGTCGCGTTTGCCACGGGACAAGAGATCGAACGAAACTCCGGTGATAAACAACGCGATTGGGAAATGGATGAACACGACATGTTGTACGTGCTTCTCCAGAAAGATCGTTCGCACATCGAAAGGGTTGACCATATCCAAGTCCGCTACTCGTCTTCGCCGATCTGTAATTGTTCCCAATACCGACTTAACCCAACGCCGCCGCACTACTGAACGATCAACTTACCTTTCATGTACGGATGGATTGTGCAGATGTAGTTGTACGTGCCTTTCTCACGTGCGTCATAGCGCCATGCTGCCCCCGGCTGGACGACGCCGGAATCGAAACCAGGTTTCGGGGTATCCGCAGTCGCGGTGTGGGGCGCGTTGTCCTCGTTCTTCCATTCAACAGTGTCTCCCGGATGAACGGTCACGGTTGCCGGGTCAAACGCGAAGTTGCGGATCTCAACCGTAACCACATTTGGTGCGCCGCTTCCAGCCGCAACACGTCCCGGGTTGAATAGGAGCAGGCCAACAGCGACCACGCCAGCTCCAGCAATGGTCGTCAAGCGATGCTTTGGCATACAACTCTCCTCAGATGAATCGTGCTGCTTACTTCGAGCTGAGAACGGGAAAACCTTGGACGTATGTCCAGTCGGTCGACTTAGCTGGTATGTGACAGCCGAGGCAATCTTTTTTGTAATCAGTTGCCACCTGCTTATCGGGGGCGTCGGCTTTGAAAAGGGCCCATCCCCATCCATCACCCCATAAGGCGTTTTGGGGGAAGCGGTTTCTATCGTCCTTAATCTTAACGAACCACACCTTTGTTCCCGAGGCCCAATGTGAATCACCGGTTGTCAGTTGAGCGTGCTCCGTTCCAAATACTTCTTTCACCAAGACTGCACCATCGGGGAATTTTCCATTTTTGCGGTAATACTCAGCAGTACCAGGTGAGGCATAAGTCACGTGCATTTGATTCCCCTTCGGATCAAGCACTGTATACGTTCCGAGTAGTTGATAGAGATCCCGATAGTCGGCCGGCTTGCGAATGTTTCCTGTTTTGTCGACCAGATCAAAGCCCTTGTGGTTGCCTGCAGTCTGGGAATTGATCGGCTGGTGGCCCGTTAGGACCAAAAGCGCAACGATAAATAGCGCAACGATAAATAATGAAATGCGACCGGACATTTGTTCTTCCTCCTGTTCGAACGATCGAATAGATGTGAACGGCCATAGCGGCAATCGCCAGAATGGGAAATATTCGGTCCACCCCAGTAGACTTCCGCCCCAAGAACCCTCGGTGCACAGGCAGAAGACTCAAGTTCTCCGGGGCTTCTGCCGAGCAAGTCATTCTTGTCAACGCCCACGATCGTGCTGTTTGCCACTGCGAGTTCCTCATGACGCCATCACTGGCACATCACAAAACTGCAATTGACCTGCCAAACCGCTTCCACGTTATAAACAGCAAATTTCATTTCGTTCTCGTCGCGGTTATCCAGTTCGCATTGCGTGGAATAGCGACAATCGACCTCAGTGCTGTCGTGATGAGGATCTGTCCCTAAACTGGCGCAATAGCGACTTTTGCTACTGCAGTGTCGACTGGCTGCATTGCTCGCCCACTCGATGTTTTTAGAGCAACTGAGGTCTTTCCGCCTAGTTCACACCACTTGGTTATCAATGCCTGTCGTGCGGTTCTAACGTGTCTGTAACTCGTCGATAAGGTAGCTCGGAGTTGCTATCTCGACATCTGGCGGAGAAGTCTTTGGCTGCTCCTAGCAGCGCTCGCGAAGAGTTTGGTTGCCGGTCGCCAGCGCTCGATCATCTGGTACATCTCCGTTGGATGAACAGTCGCGATCGAGTAAAGCACTTCGCGTCGCTATTGCGTCTTTTGTCGTCTGATCGTCACGAGTGTCCAAGATGAAGAGGCTGGGAATCTACCGACCGCTGCATCAACGACTCATGAGTGAGTTCAACGAGGGATCGGAAATGATCATGTAATCCCCAGGAGGAGACGATACCTGGTCCGACCAATTGTCAGCCAGGCCACACTGTGCTCCACTTCGCCATCCCGTCGACGTGGGAGAGCCTGTCATTGTGAGTCGAGTTCCAGTTTGCGGTTCTGATCGCCGGAACCAGGCTTGAAGCAATTAGGAGTGTCGGGCCGAGTCTTTGGTGATCGAATTCGCGTCGAGATCCGCCGATTCGTGTGCCGCCACTAGTGGAAGTCGTGGGAGCGGACCTCCAGAACCTGAATTGTAAGGTGCTCGAGCCGCACTGGCTTTAAGTGAATGACTCCATCCTGATTCTGCAAAAGGCCTTGGGCGAGGGTGAATTTGCTCCGCGTAACGACCAGACGATCAGGTTCATATAGATCGGGCGTCACAATGACATTAGCGATGCCGGTCTCCTCTTTGCATCTGGTTTATGTTGTTGATCGTCAACATGCCCGCTGGCTGGTTCCGGCGCCGCGATCGCACAAAGGCGGCTCGTCGATAAGGTAGCAGGCAATCGTGTCTTCATTTGGCCAGCCGCCTTCTGCCGTGATCTCGCGATATCGAGCGTGTGACACCGCTCGGTCACGCTAATTGCGGCGAACGGAGAAACATCTGCCAAGCATGCAATGCTTCGTGAAGGTAATCGTTGCCGGTGTCGGTTGTCGCAAGGAATCTTACGGCCAACTCACGGGCTAAGTCGAGTTCCCGGCGCGAGCATCGAGAAGACTGAGGCAATCTCCGTCTGACAGTCTTTCGAGAATCGACATCAAGAAGACAAACCGGTCAAAGGCACAGAGTGAAATGATGGCGGCTAAAAGGTTGTTGTTTGGCGAGGCGTCGGCTGTCTTTTGACGCGGACGAGCGGCAACTGATCCGCCTTCTCCGGGGCAGGTTTCATCATCCGGGTGGCCTGCCTGATAATCGCGCGCCGCGCCCACAAACGCGCCCATTCCATGAATGCACCCATGCCCTCGAGACACTCCCCCATGGCGCCGATAAAACATTGTTCAGCTTTGTCCTTGTCTGCGGTGAGAAGAAACGAAAGCAGGTAGAGACTGTGCATCTCTTCAGTGAATACTTCGCCGAAGTCAGCAGCGGCCGCATACGGGGTAGCTCCTCCATCTGCGATCTGCAGTTGCGCTTGCATATTTACCTCTTCACCCGTGCTATGGGGTTGGCTTGACTGAAGCGTACAAACACATCGTTCATCGTCTCTTGGATACGACTGTTCGGCCTATGCAGTGCTCGGGTTGCCCTGGAGGCAAGCTTGACAAGTAGAAAGCGATTTGGAACCTGCGTGATTGCCCCGAAGACCAATTTAAAGCGCATTTGTAATTCTCCAAATGCATGCAAGGTCGTGAGGGTTCAGCGGCCTCGTATGTTCAACCAGTCCTCTTGCACTCGCGATGCCATAGTCGGAAGGGAATGTCGAAGCGCTCCAATGTCATTGAAACGACGTCTGCGTGACATCGGTCCGATTGGCCTGTCGACAGTTCGACAGAGGCCCAAATTTCGACGCGGGCGCGAAAGAAGGTGACCAGATTCTGGCATCCAATCGCTTCCCGTCTCACGTGGAAAGCGTCAGCAACATTCAACGCCAATGCGGATTGACAGGCGTGCTCCACCCGGGGGTGGTTGGTTCCATGTCAAAATGTTCCATCGCTTGTCCGGGAGCGGAACCTCGCAAAATCATCAGTCTTGTGAAGCCAGACGCACCATCAGGCACTTAGCGACAAAGTCGCAAAGCTCAGCTGCTTCGATAATGCCGTGGAGGCTGCTTGGTTGCTAGCGTCCGCCGGTTCTCTGTCATTTGAATGATTGAGGATGGCCCTTGTCTTGCACTAACAAAGAGGGAAGTCTCAGCGATAAGGGGAAAATATGTCATTAGACGGACAACTGCTGGTGATCGGGGTTTTGGCGATAGCGCTGAACCTGTTTATCTGGGCCAGACAGGCGGACGTGATCGAACGGGAGGATGAGCTTCATCGGAAGGACGCGTTCCGACGTGACGGCGGTGGCCGGCTGCGACTTCGAGCGAGACCGGCTTCAGCCGGACCTAAGGGCCTTATGTGAACGGCTCCAGATTCCAAAGTGGATCAGTGATAGCCATGTTTTAAGAGAATCGTGGTAACCGATAACGAGTCTCCCGAAGCCCGTCGTGCGCTAACCTGCAATTCACCTAGCCAAGGCACGGGCGCTGAACTGCTGCAGTCACGATCGTCGGGGTGTTACGTCAGGTCAGGCCGTTTCCTCCGCTCACAGAAGCAGCGAAACATCAAGCAGAGAACGTCTTCACCGATGTGGAAGGGACCTTGGCCGGATTTCTTTCTACGACTTATGCGCAGGGTATCGGCGTGGCGGGGTTTCACCTGCACTTTCTGCGGCAGGATAAACAGGCCGGAGGACACGCACTGGACTATCGGGTTCGCGCCGGTAAGGTGCAGATTTGCACAGTGCATGATCTCCGAGTGGAGTTATCTACATCGGCGGAATTTCTCAAGACGAATTTCGAGGATCGGCCCTGAACGAGAAAATCAAGGCGGCGGAGGGATAATCTGACCGCGATCCCGGTCCCTCGGCGGAGCAGGAAGAGATTATGAGGGGCTTTTTTGAGTCAAGAACGAGATTGCCGTCTCGCCCTTCCGAGTGGATTATGCGCAGTGGGCCAATGCTGGGACCTTCAGGAAATTAACTCTAAAACCGACGCACCGGGAAGCGCCACCCGTCTTCAGAAGACAAGCATGGTCAAAACACATCCGGGCGAGATTCTACTATGACAAACGCACGCACAGCTCTGAGCATCGATGAATACCTGCGGAAGCGGCTTATGCCGGTGGAAGGGGAGATTCCGCACATTTCGGGTATTGAGATGTTCGGGAATTCCATTCCTGCCGGAACTGTGGGTGGCGACCTCTTTGAATACATCAATTTTCAACAGCGTTACGACATTGACGCACGCATTCAGCAGGCCCAACGGCTGTCGAGAGAGTTTCTTGAACCGTCACCTCCAGGAGTTCTCTCACGCAATGCGGTCGACGACCAGGTACAGTGGCTGAAAACAACGCCCGGCTACAGGCCCGAGATGGAAGGAGAGTATCGATTCGCGAAAAGCTCCGAGCAGGTGCGGGTTGCGGAAGAGTTGCGTGATCTTTATTCGACGGCGGGTGCTCTGGTGGTAGATGCACAGGGGCATGGAATCATCTCGGCCAAGATTGCCTCTACGGTGCACGACACATTCCATGCCTTAATGCTTGCCGATCTGGATCGATTCGGCAGAGCAACACCCATACTGCTCGAAATCATCAACCTGCGACTGGCGCTATCGAAGACCGCCCGCAACGCCTTAGGAATCGTTGAGAAGGATGGCGTACGCGAAATCGCAACGATGATATACGGCGAAGTTCGCCCCGGCGGTCATTTTCGCTTCGCGAATTTCGGCCATCCTCCACCGCTGGTTTATTCGGCGGAGTATCGCAAGTTCATGAACATCCACGAAAGCCGGATGGTGCAATTTCTTCCGCTCGGTTTGCAGATCCCTGCAAATAACCCGGATTGTAAGAAGTACTACTCCTTGAACTTCCGGCAAGCAGAGTTCGGCTCATCAGATCTCGGTGAGATCACACTGATGAGCCCGGGAGATGTCTTGGTTCTCTATACCGATGGAGTTTATGACGGCAGCGACAAACAGGCTCGCGAGCTACTGGAGGGGGTCATGGATGAACACCACCGCGAACCGGCGAAGGAGATCTGCAAAGCATTGCTAGATCATGCGGTAAAGCAGGATGAGCAGCTCCGGCAAAACGGCGAAGTGGACATGATTGACGACAAAACGGTATTTATCGTCAAACGAACTTAAATAGGTCAACTCTACCGAAACACCTCGTCAATTGCGCAAGCTGCGCAGAACTGTGGTAGCTAACAAGCCGCTGCAGATCGTCTCGCGGAAGATCGCGTGAGCTGCTGGGCCGACTTCTTCTGCTTGGCCCAGCGATTCCGCTGTGCAGCGGCAATTTTCTCGCGAGCCGCAGCGGAAAGGGTGCGTTTCTTCCTGGTGGCTTTGCTCTGTGAGGATGCCGAAGGACGGCCCCTCCGCATCGCCGGACAAACCAGCTATGGCATTCCGGGCTTCCTGAAGACGTGCAATCTCGGCGTCAATGGCAGCAACGATTTCGGTCGTTTTCACCGAGACACTATAACAAACGGCCGCGCTTACAAATACCAACCTCCATCGAGGTGAGGGTGATTCATCTCT
>Ga0210406_10001297_pt1 | contig 31066 bp, 33 predicted proteins | sample IncBWC30MmetaG_FD_155454 | JGI IMG/M metagenome (GOLD analysis project Ga0210406, IMG submission 155454) | Forest soil microbial communities from Barre Woods Harvard Forest LTER site, Petersham, Massachusetts, United States - Inc-BW-C-30-M | ecosystem: Environmental > Terrestrial > Soil >... | reverse complement strand
CGGGAAGCACGTGAGCCAGCCGGGCATATTGAAGTTCCTGCCGATAATTGCCGCTCTGCCGCAGTTCCAGGGTCTTTCCGATCACGAGGCTGTCGGCCGGCGTCCAATCATCCGGACGATAGCGAAATACCGTGAACTCGATTGGGAGCGTCGTTCCACTATGGAGGAAGGCGTTGATACCGGCCGAATAGTCGTCGAGAACAGCCCTGAACTCGGCGGAAGCAGCGTTGACGCTTGCGGCGGCGTGCCGGTAGATCCCGAGCGTCCGCATCAGCCGGTCGGATCCGATGGCTGCTTCGCCAAACACTTCCGACAATCGGCCCGCGCCAAGACGACGCTGCACGTCCATTTGGAACAGCCGGTCTTGGGCATGCACGAAGCCGAGCGCCATGTAGAGATCATGGCGGTTGCTGGCCAGGATCGACGGGATGCCATGGGCGTCGCGTATCACGCGGACCGGGCGTTCCAGTCCCGGCAGCGCGAGGCTCCCGGTGGTCTGTGGTAGCGACACCCGCAGGATCAGAAAGCCGATTCCGACGGCCAAGATCAGCAGGAGTCCGGCTCCGAATCCGAGCCGCTTCGTCCATCGCCTCATTCCGATGTTCCTCGTGGACCGATGTTCCTCGCGGAAGGGGCGGCGCGGGGGCCGCTGCGGGTGACAACCGGAGGCGGTCTGCGAGAAAGCTGTTAACTGCTAAATTCCGGTAATGGGGGTAAAATCGATCGGTGAACCCGGTAACGATGGCGTCAAGGGGGCGTGTCATCGCGCACTCAAATAAGGCTTAAGTCCTTGTCTTTGACAGCCTCCGAGCCTACTTTCCGTGAAGATCAGGTCGGCTCGCCGACCTTCGTGTTTGGAGGATTGCAGGATGGGTTCGCTTAGCATTTGGCACTGGATCGTGGTCATCGCGGTCGTCCTCCTGCTGTTCGGCCGCGGCAAGATCTCCGATCTGATGGGCGATGTCGCGCAGGGCATCAAGGCCTTCAAAAAAGGCATGCAGGACGACGAGAAGACCGCCGAAAAGCCCGAGCCGGTCAAGACCATCGATCACAACAATACATCACCCACGGCCGCGCGGTCGGACGTCGGCAGCAAGGCTGTCTGAGCCGGGCGCCGGAGAAGACGCGGGCGGTCCCGACATCCCGTTTGTCGGTCGGGCAAATCGACTTCGCGTGAGCGGTACTTTTCATGTTCGACATCGGCTGGAGTGAACTGGTCCTCATCGGCGTGGTGGCGCTGATCGCCATCGGTCCGAAGGAGTTGCCCGGCGTGCTCCGCACCGTCGGTCAATGGATGGGCAAGGCGCGCAAGATGGCTGCCGAATTCCAGGGCCAATTCCAGGAGGCGATGCGCGAGGCCGAAATGGCCGACCTCAAGAAGAGTTTCGACGAGGTGAGGGAAGCCGCCAGCGGCTTCACCAGCAACAACATCATGACCTCGCTGCAGAAGGATGTCTCCAACGCGCTGAACATCGAGGGTATCGACAAGCCGGCCGAAGCCAAGGCGACAGAGGTCCAGGCAACGGAGGCAAGCGCAACGCCGGCCATCGATCCGCCGGCTGCGCCGACGACGCCGGAAGCGCCGACACCTGGGACCTTCAGCGAAGCCGAGGCTCATAGAGCCGTGGCCGAACCGCTCGCGGTGACCCGCGAGGTTCAGCCGGCGGCCGCGCCGCAGAATGCCGCTCCGACGGAGCCCGACCAACTCAAGGACGCCAAAGCGTCATGACCACCGAAGACATCGAAGCCAGCAAGGCGCCGCTTCTCGATCACCTGATCGAGCTGCGCGCGCGCCTGATCAAGGCGCTGATCGGCTTCGGCGTCGCGTTCATCTTCTGCTTCTTCTTCGCCAAGCAGATCTACAATGTGCTGGTGTGGCCGTTCGTCTGGGTCGCGGGGCCGGAGAATTCGAAATTCATCTACACCGCGCTTCTTGAATATTTCATCACCCAGTTGAAGCTTGCGCTGTTCGGCGCGGGCTTCATCTCCTTTCCGATCGTCGCCACGCAGATCTACAAATTCGTCGCGCCGGGCCTTTACCGGCACGAGCGCAACGCGTTTCTGCCCTATCTGATCGCGACCCCGGTCTTCTTCGTGCTCGGAGCGATGCTGGTCTATTTCGTCGTGCTGCCGATGCTGGTGCGTTTCTCGCTCGGCATGCAGCAGCTGGGCGGGCCGGACAGCGCGCAGATCGCGCTGTTGCCGAAGGTCGGCGAATATCTGTCGCTGATGATGTCGCTGATCTTCGCCTTTGGCATCGCGTTCCAGCTTCCGGTGATCCTGACGCTGCTGGGCCGGGTCGGTATCATCACCTCGCGGATGTTGCGCGAGAAGCGACGCTATTTCATCGTCATCGCCTTCATCATTGCGGCCGTCCTGACGCCGCCCGATGTGCTGAGCCAGGCGTCGCTCGCGCTGCCGCTGCTTGCGCTCTATGAAGGCTCGATCATCGCGGTGCGCATGGTCGAGAAGCGCGCGGCGAGCGGGCAGGCGGCCTCAAGCGCTTCCTCCGCGGCCAAGCCCGCCGAGTAGCGCATCGGGGCTGATCATCGGCGCTCCTCGCCTTCGCCAAGGAAATTGCGAAACGCCTCGCCGCTGCGAGCGATCATGTGGTCGGCTCCCGCAAGGCTCAGATGCGTGCGGTTGCTGTAGAGCCAGAGTCCGTTCAGCACGACCGGACATTCCTCGTCGCAAAAATAGTCGACCGGCCGCAACACCGTCACCCGGGCCGGCCACTTCGCGGCGACCTCGTCGAGCACGCGATCGACGGGCGCGACGTATCGTTCCGCCGCCTCCTTCGTCGTCACCGGACAAGGCGGCTGTGCCGCGTGAGGAAGCGGGCCGGGCTGCAGGCGCGGAACGTTGACGGGGCAGCCCGGGTCGGGCTGCGCGCCGATCAGGAGAATGGGGCGGCCCCGCGCGACCGCTCTCGCGACGGTCAGCTCCAGCGCCAGGCGAAGCTTGTTGTAAGTGCCTTTGCTGGGCGCAATGTCTTTCGCCGCATCGGCGTCGTTGTCGATTGTCGCATCATCGTAGAACGTCCAGAGCTGGGCAAAGATGATCGGCATATCCGCCTTTTCGATCGTTTCCAGTGCGCTGTCGCGCGCCTGGCGGCACTCTGTGCGTCGCAAGGGCTTCGACAGCATGACGCCGTACAGGATCGGGCAGCCGGCCCCGCCGACCGCGCGAAACGCGGTGTTACGCTGCCGCATGATCGCTCGAAGTCCGTATTCATATTCGAGCATGATGGAGTCGCCGACAAAAAGGGCGCCGACATGCGGCGAGGAATTGTTGGCGTTGATGATGTCCGCGTCCGACGGATAACTCTGCAGATGCGTCTGCTCGGCTTGAGCGGCCGGCAGCCGCCAGGCGAAGCCCTTCGACAGGAAGGTCAGGTGGGTGGTTGCGGCAAGCCCGAGGATCAGCGACGCCATGCCCGCGGCAAATCTCAGCGAGCCTTTCTCCGGCGGGGACGACAGCATGAACCGCCGCTCGACGAAAACATACATCGCTGCCGCGACGACAAGCATGACGGCTGTCGTCGTGACCATTCCCGGCAGCGTATCGGCAACGGCGCCAAAGATGAACCGGGCGAAGAAGATGATCGGCCAGTGCACGAGGTAGAGCGAATAGGAGATCGCGCCGATCGCTTGCATGAAGCGGTTGGTGATGATCCTCGAAACGAGGTTGCGATCGCCCGCCCAGATCGTCGCCGCCGCGCCGAGGCACGGCACCAGCACCGCGGCTTCGAGATGGGGCATGTCGGAGGAGAACAGCAGCATGCTCGCCACGATGCAGAGGATGCCGCCTGCGGAGAGGCCTTCGACGGTTGCCCGGCTCGGACGAAAGCGGTGCTCGACGGCGAGCACAAGAGCGCCGGTTGCGAATTCGAAGATCCGGAACGGCATCAGGAAAAATGCCGCGAGCGGATCGGTCTTGCTGACGATGATCGCGCTCAGCAGCGACAGGAGGGCCGCGACCGCGATGGCCTGAAACGGCCGTCCGATCCTCTTTGCCAGCACGATGAAAAGCGGCCAGAGCAGATAAAACTGCTCTTCCAGCGAGAGCGACCAGCAGTGCAACAGCGCCAGTTCGTCCGAATTGGCCGCGAAATATTGATGCGATTCCCGCCAGTATTGAATGTTGGCAATCGACAGCAGCGCATGGGTGCATTCCTTGGCGAGGTCAAGGAACATCATCGGCGAGCACCATAGCGCGCCGGCAAGATAGGTGAGGACGACGGTCGCGATCAGCGCAGGCAGGATGCGGCGCGCACGGCGCACGTAAAAACCGCCGAAGGAGAAGCGATCCAGCGCGACATCGCGCAGAATATTCCGCGTGATCAGATAGCCGGAGATGACGAAGAACACGTCAACCCCGACAAATCCCCCCTGAACGCCTGCCACCTTCAGATGGAACAGCACGACGCCGATGACGGCGATCGCCCGAAGGCCGGCGATTTCGGTGCGAAAATACGCTGGCATCAACTCGGTTCGTCATGAAAAGGAAGCAAGAACAGCGGGCTCGCTCCGGAAACACAGGCCGAAAGAGTGGCAGAAGCAAGGTATGGTTGTGGGTAATAGGCAACTGTCCAAATAATTAGTATTCCGCCCGGGACTGCCTTCGCTGTTCCAAATCGGGATCAATCGGGGTACTGGATGGCCGCTTTTGAGCAGCCCAGCACGAGTCGTTTTTTTCGGACTTGCCATGCACGACATCAAATCAATCCGCGACAATCCTGCAGCCTTCGATGCGGCGCTGAAGCGCCGGGGGCTTGCGCCGCTGTCCGCGTCGCTGCTTGCGATCGATGAGAGGCGCCGTGCGGCAATCCTGGCTGCCGAGCAGGCGCAGGCGCGGCGCAACGCCGCCTCGCGGGAAATCGGCGACGCCAAGAAGGCGAAGGATGAGGCGCGCGCCGCGAAGCTGATGGCCGAGGTCGCTGAACTGAAGACCACGATGCCCGAGCTCGAACAGGCGGCGAAAGCCGCCGACGAGGCGCTGGCAACAGAGCTCGCGGCCATCCCGAATCTGCCGCTGCCCGCGCCCGATGTGCCTGACGGCCGGGACGAGCATGGCAATGTACAGCGTCACGTGTTCGGCAAGCCGCGCGATTACGGCTTTGCGCCAAAGCCGCATGACGAGCTCGGCACGTCGCTCGGCTTCATGGATTTCGAAAGTGCGGCGAAATTGTCGGGCGCACGTTTCGTCGTGCTGAAGAAAGGATTGGCGCGGCTTGAGCGCGCGATCGGCCAGTTCATGCTCGATCTGCACACCAATGAGCACGGCTATGCCGAGGTGAGCCCGCCGCTTCTCGTGCGCAATGAGGTGATGTTCGGCACCGGGCAATTGCCGAAATTCGAGGACGATCAGTTCTGGGCGGTCAAAGGTGAATTGCTGGCTGCTCCCGACGACCGATTGAGGAGCGAGCGTCTCGGTCTGATTCCAACCGCGGAGGTGTCGCTCACCAATCTCGTGCGCGAGTCCATCGTGGACGAAAAGGAACTGCCGATGCGGCTCACTGCGCTGACGCCGTGTTTTCGCGCGGAGGCAGGCGCGGCAGGCCGCGACACCCGCGGCATGATCCGGCAACATCAGTTCACCAAGGTCGAACTGGTCTCGATCACGACGCCGGAAACCAGCAGGGATGAGCATGAGCGCATGCTCGCCTGCGCCGAGGAGGTGCTGCGCCAGCTCGACCTGCATTATCGCGTGGTCACGTTGTGCGCGGGCGACATGGGCTTCTCGGCGCAGAAGACCTACGACATCGAGGTCTGGATGCCAGGACAAATTTCAGGACAAATTTCAGGACAAATCGCGAGCCAGGGCGAGGGCGGCGCGTTCCGCGAAATATCGAGCTGCTCGGTATGCGGCGAATTCCAGGCCCGCCGTATGGATGCGCGCTACCGCGGCGGCGACGGCAAGCCGCGCTTTGTGCACACGCTCAACGGCTCGGGTACCGCGGTCGGCCGCGCCCTGATTGCGGTCATGGAGACCTATCAGCAGCAGGGCGGCTCGATCGCCGTGCCCGACGTGTTGCAGCCTTATATGGGCGGGCTGAAGGTGATCGAGCACGAGAAATAGAATGCTCGATGAAAAGCGCGCCAGCGGCGCGCGCGTCGTCCACAGGCCTTGCGCATTCCATGTTGCGGATGTGGGATGCGTGCCCGTATCCTCTTTCTCTGCCCGTGGCGAGAATGAGGACCGATGGCCCTGCATCGCGACATCTTCTGGGTCGGCAGGCAATGGGCTGTCACCGGCTTCGGTGTGCAGGCGATCGATCAGCGCCTTAAAGGGGCTTTCGATATCGAGGCGTCCCGATTGTGGGAGGACGATCTTACCGAGCACATGCACGCGCAGCCCTGGCTCAATGCCGCGGATTTCGACAAAGCCCTGACGGTCGCACGAACGCGCTTTCCCGAACCGCCGCGAAGGACGCTTCCGCTCGTCGACAGCGTATTGGAATTGATTCAGCCGGCGACCGCGGAGCCTCCGAAGCCCACGACGCCATCGCCGCAACCCTGCACAGTCCCAGTCGACCAGCAGGCCGCGGCCGAACCTGCGAAGCCGCGAATGGCGGCCCCGCCGCCGTTGCACGCCGAAGGTCCGTTGGCGCGGTTTCTGCCGCAGTGGCGCATCCGTCACTGAATTCGTCAATAATGCTAGAGGCTGTCGGGACGCGGATGGCGCCGGTGCACCGTCGCGCAGCCGAAGCGGGTGCGAACCATGCCGTGGCCGCAGTGCAGGCGACGCTCGGCCTCCCCGGAGGCTTCCTGCTTCGGCGGAGCGGGTCTGCCGATGTCCGCGGGCTCTGGGCCGGTTGCGGGCGAGGTGTCCGATATCGCGACGCACTTGCCGCCCCTGAGAAGTGTCTGCACCGGACAGCGCTTCGGCACGCACTTGCCGCGGACATATTCGAGCAGATAGATCTCGCCGGACATGACGACCTGACGATTGCACAGACATCTCCCATCGACGGTCCGTTCGCCGCCAAGGCAGTTTTCCGCATGGGTCTTGACGCAGATGCTGCCGGCATTGTCGCCGGCCTGCCTCGGGTTGAACCCGGCCGGGCAGACGCATTGTCCATCCCGCAGGCTGCCGCCTTCGCAGGTAATATTTTGGGCGGTCCTGCGGCTCTCGGAGGCGGTCGTCTGGGCGGGTTGGGCCATCCCGGCGGACGGAAGGAAAACAAGAAAAATCCGGATTGCGGCAGCGGCTGAAAAGCGGGTCATAGCCGAACCCCGTTGCCATCGAAATACGGCGTAAAAATACCCGCAAGCACCGCTATCTCGCAACAATTGTCCTCGCGCGGCATGACCGCAAGTCACCTTACAGCGCTCATCAAATCATGGCCTTTCGGGCGAATTTGCGGAGTTTGCGTCCCGGCCGATCAGCGGATAAGACGACCCTTGAAATTGCAAAGAATCGATCGAAAACAAGGTTTTGGATGGAATGCGAATTCTCTGCACCAATGATGATGGCATCCACGCGCCGGGCCTGAAGATTGTCGAACAGATTGCGCGAGAGCTGTCGGATGACGTCTGGATTGTGGCGCCCGAGCTCGATCAATCCGGCGTTTCGCATTCGCTGTCGCTGAACGACCCCTTGCGGTTGCGCGAGGTCGGCCCGCGCCATTTCGCCGTGCGCGGCACGCCGACCGATTGCGTCATCATGGGCGCACGCTTCATCCTCGGCGACACGTTGCCGGACATCGTGCTGTCGGGTGTCAACAAGGGTCGCAACGTCGCGGAAGACGTCGTCTATTCCGGCACCATCGCCGGCGCGCTCGAAGGCACCATTCTCGGTCTGCCGTCGTTTGCGCTGTCGCAGGAGTTCTCGATCGCAACCCGCGAAAAGCCGCTGTGGGATACGGCGTTGAAATTCGGTCCACCGCTTTTGCACAAGGTGATCGAAGCAGGAATCCCCAAGAATACCGTGATCAACGTCAACTTCCCGGCTTGTGCGCCCGACGAAGTGGCCGGTATTCGCGTGACGCGGCAGGGCAAGCGGAATCTGGGTTTTCTCAAGGTCGACCAGCGCCGCGACGGCCGCGGCAATCCCTATTTCTGGATCGGCTTCGAGCGCGCCGCCGCCTTGGAGACGCCGGAGGAGGGCACCGATCTTGCGGCACTTGCGGCGCGCTACGTCTCGGTCACACCGTTGCGGCTCGACCGCACCGACGAGGCGTTCTCGCAAGCCCTGAGCGACATGCTGAAATGAACGGCGTGATCCGCTAAGCCGACGTGCCGCGCAGCGCCGTATCGATCATCTTGCCGAGCGTCTCGAGCTGGAATGGCTTCTGCAGGGCGGGCCTGTCGCGATATTCCTCGGGCAGGCCGGCCGAGCCGTAACCGGTCGCGAAAATGAAGGGGCGATTGCGCGCTTTGATCAGGTCGGCAACCGGAGATATCACCTTGCCATTGACGTTGACGTCCAGGATGGCCAGATCGAAATAGGTGCTCTGGGCGAGCCGGATCGCTTCGTCGATCTCGCCGGCCTCGGCCGCGACCGTATAGCCGAGCTCTTCGAGCATGTCCGCGACCATCATCCTGATCATGACCTCGTCCTCAACAAGGAACACAGAACCGCGCGGCGGCCGCGTCGAAGTCATGATGTCAGTCCTCGCCCCATCCCGTTCCGAGGTTCGCAAATATCGCCCATGGACGCAACGCCAACATAATCATCCAATGCGCCCGCCGCCACGGGCTGCGCTCCACCGCTGGGTGCCTTAACCCGAGGGTTAAAGCGTTTTCAAGCAAAGCGGGGGGTTCCAGACCCGGAACACGGGCTCGCGGAAAATGATCCTTTAAATCCACAGCCTATCATTGCATCAAATCATCGCATCAAACTGTTCGGCCGGATGACCGGTAGATCGGCAAGCGAAACCAAGATGGCCTCTCCCAGCCCCCCGGAAAAAATGCTGTTTCAACTGACGTTGCGGCGGCGCGGCATCAGCGATCAGGCCGTGTTGCGCGCCATGGAAGAGGTGCCGCGCGAGGCGTTCGTGGTAGACGCCGATCGCGCCGACGCCTATCGCGACAGCGCGCTCGGCATCGCCTGCGGGCAGACGATCAGCCAACCCTTCGTGGTGGCCTATATGACCGAGCAGCTGAAACTCAAGCGGCATCACCGCGTGCTGGAGATCGGCACCGGCTCGGGCTACCAGGCGGCGATCCTGTCGCGTCTGGCCGGCCAGGTGCTGACGGTCGAACGCTTCCGGACATTGGCCGATGCCGCGCGCGCCCGGCTTGAGAGGCTCGGCTATCACAATGTCGAAGTGATGGTCGGAGACGGCTTCAACATTCCCGCCAATGTCGGCCAGTTCGACCGGGTCATCGTCACGGCGGCCATGGAGCAGATTCCGGAAAACCTCACCGACCGGCTGGCAGAGGATGGGATCCTGATTGCACCGGTCGGGCCGCACCATGGCGTGCAGACCCTGGTCCGCATCACGAGAGCGGCGAGTGGGTTGGCCCGCAAGGACCTGGTCGACGTGCGCTTCGTCCCGGCACTGCCGGGGATCGCAAAAGAGCTGTAAAGGCCGGATCGGCAGTGCCGCCAAGGTCTTATTTGCAGGGTTAAGCGGTTATTTACTGGGGACGTGTTTACTCAAACTGGTACTTAGTTGCGTACGAGTGAGTAACCATGGCCACAGTTGTAGCGTTGCTTTGCTCGCGCCGCCTGCCGCGGGTCGCGGTGTTGGCGTTGATCTCGTTCGCTTTTGCCGGCTGCAGCGCAGACACGTCGTCGCGCATGTCCCAGGACCCGTTTGCCGGCAGGGAACCGTTTTCCAATCCGTTCAACGCGCGTTCCGAAGCCACCGGCTCGGTGCCTGCGCCGCAGGTCGAACGGCGTGACTTGCCGCAATATGGCCATCCGCAACCGCAACCGTACTCATCCTCCTCATCCTCGGCCTCGCCGCCGGCCGTCGTGCCGCCGCAATCCTATTCCGCCCCAAGCGGCTGGGTGTCCGGTTCCGGCCCAAGCGGCTGGGTGTCCGGCGGCGGGCGCGGGATTGCTTCCTACGCGCCGCCCTCGCAGCCAAGAATGGACACCGCTGGCACCGTGCCGGTGCCGCCGCGCCCGGTCGCGGCAGCTCAGCCACAGCCACAGCCGCAGGCTCAGGCTCAGGCTCAGCCCGCGCCCGCGCCTCCGCCGGCGCCGGTGGCGCATGGCGGGACGACCATCATCGTCGGCACCAGCGATACGCTGGAAGTTCTGGCGCAGCGTTATCACGTGACGCCCGCGGCGATCCTCGCCGCCAACGGCTACAAGGGACCGCGTGTGCTGTCGCCGGGCCAGCAACTGATCATCCCGCATCCGACGGCAGCCGCCGCCGCGCCGGCCGCCGCCGCGCCAGCCGCCGTTGCGCCTGCGAGCAGGCCTGCCGCGGTTGCGAGCGGGGCGACAAGCGTCCACGTCGTCAACCCCGGCGACACGTTGATGAGCATCGCGCACCGCAATCATGTGTCGGTGCCCGAGCTTGCCAAGGCCAACAACCTCGATGCCTCGGCCAAGCTCAAGCTTGGCACCAAGCTGACCGTCCCGGCCGCGAAGACCGCCAATGCTGCACCCGTGGCGCCTGCGCCGGTTGCCGCACCCCAGCCTGCGGTTGCGGCAACGCCGGCCGCCGCCACGAGGGTAGCCGCCGCCGCTCCGCAGCAGAGCGTGCGTCTTGCCCAGGCCGCCCCTGCGGCGAACGAGGCCGCGGTTGAATCGCCGGTCAAGGCGGCCGAGGCCACCGGCGCGCTGCCGACGTTCCGCTGGCCGGTGCGCGGCAAGGTGATCACGAGCTATGGCGCCAAGACCAACGGCAAGTCCAATGATGGCATCAACCTGGCGGTGCCCGAGGGCACGCCGATCAAGGCCGCCGAAGACGGCGTGGTCGCTTATTCCGGCAATGAATTGAAAGGCTACGGCAATCTGGTTCTGGTTCGGCACTCCAATGGCTACGTCACCGCCTATGCCCATGCGAGTGAGCTGTTGGTGAAGCGCGGCGATGCGATCAAGCGCGGCCAGGTGATTGCCAAATCGGGTCAGTCGGGCGAAGTGGGCTCGCCGCAGCTCCACTTCGAGATCCGCAAGGGATCGACCCCGGTTGACCCGCTTCAATTCCTCAACGGAGCGTGACAAGCGAGACCCGGCGGCGCGCGCGTCATTTGCCGCTCAGCCGTACCCCGAGCCGGCCGGCGAGCTCCTGGGTGAACTGCCAGGCCACGCGACCCGAGCGCGAGCCGCGGGTGGTCGACCATTCCAGCGCCTCACGCTCCAATTCGTCCTCGGCAAGCGTGATGCCGTAATGGCCGCAATATCCCTTCACCATCGCGAGATATTCGTCCTGGCTGCAGCGGTGGAAGCCGAGCCACAGGCCGAAGCGATCCGACAGCGACACTTTCTCCTCGACCGCTTCGCCTGGATTGATCGCGGTCGACCGCTCGTTCTCGATCATCTCGCGGGCCAGCAGATGCCGGCGGTTGGAGGTCGCGTAGAGGATGACATTGTCGGGCCGGCCTTCGATGCCGCCCTCGAGCACCGCCTTCAGCGATTTATATGAAGCGTCATTGCCGTCGAACGACAGGTCGTCGCAGAACACGATGAAGCGGAATTCGGATGCGCGGAGCAGTTCCATCAGCGCCGGCAGGCTCTCGATGTCCTCGCGGTGGATTTCGACCAGCTTCAGCCGATCGGCCGGTTTGCGGTCGACATTGATGCTGGCGTGCGCAGCCTTCACCAGCGAGGACTTGCCCATGCCGCGCGCGCCCCACAGAAGCGCGTTGTTGGCGGGCAGGCCGTCGGCGAACCGCCCGGTATTCTCGATCAGGATGTCGCGCATCCGGTCGATGCCCTTGAGGAGGGTGAGTTCGACCCGGCTGACGCGGGGGACCTTGGTCAGCCGTCCGTTCGGATGCCAGACAAAGGCGTCGGCGTCGGCGAAGGATTCCGGCAGGACGGGGGCCAGTGCGTTCGCGGCAAGACGCGCCGCAATCGCCTCCAGGGCGGTTGCGATTCGGAGCGGCGTATCGTCCTTTGCCGCCTTTGCGGGGCGCTTTGTCGCGGCCTGCACGGATTCCTGCACGGACTTTCGTGCGGGCGCGCGCGAGATGGATTTACGGGTGTTTTTCGGCATGCCTCAAGTTCCTGACCGCGCAGCCATATCGGTCCCGACCCGCGCCTGCAAGCGGGCCTAAATCAGGCCTCGCGCCACGTTGCAATTGGGACCGCGGCCGCTATAGTCCGCGCGAATTTGCCCCGAACCGGCCCCACCGAGGCGTCGCCGGTTCATCTCCATTCCACGAGGATTGTCCGGATGCTGATCACCCCTGCCTATGCCCAGGCTGCGGCCGGCGGCGACACCAACAGCATGTTGATGTCGCTTCTGCCGTTCGCGCTGATCTTCGTGATCATGTATTTTCTGATCTTGCGGCCGCAGCAGAAGAAGGTCCGCGACCACGCCGAGCTCGTCAAGAACATCCGCCGCGGCGACACGATCGTGACCTCGGGTGGCCTCGTCGGCAAGGTCACCAAGGTGGTCGATGACGACCAGATCGAATTCGAGATTTCCGATGGCGTCCGGGTCCGGCAGATGCGGCAGATGATCTCCGGCGTGCGCGCCAAGGGCGAACCGGCGAAGGAAAAGAGCGAGCCCGCCAAGGACGAGACGTCCGCGAGCTGATCGTTGTTCCGCGCCTTCGCGCGCGGCGTTTCCCCGATGTGACAGGTCAAGTCGATGTTGTATTTCACGCTGTGGAAGGCGCTGGGCATTATCCTGACAGCGCTTGTGGTGTGCCTCTTCGCCGTGCCGAACTTTTTCCCCGAAGCGACCGTCAAAGGCTGGCCGCTCTGGGCCCAGCGGCGGATCGTGCTCGGCCTCGACCTGCAGGGCGGCTCCTATCTGCTGCTCGAAGTCGATTCCAATTATGTGAAGAAGGAAAAGCTCGATCAGCTGCGCGACGACGTGCGGCGCACGCTGCGCGATGCAAAGATCGGCTATACCGGCCTTGCCTTGCGCGGTGACGCCGTCGAGGTGCGGATCAGCCGGGACACCGAACAGCAGACGGCGCTCGCAAAATTGCGTGAGCTGTCGCAGCCCCTGGGCGGGCTGCTCGGCTCCAGCGGCCAGCGCAGCCTCCAAGTCAGCGATGCCGGAGGCGGGGTGATACGGCTCACCGTTCCGCAGGCGGCCATTACCGAGCGCATCCGCCAGACCATCGAGCAGTCGATCCAGATCGTCGAACGCCGTGTCAACCAGCTCGGCACGGTTGAGCCGGTGATCCAGCGGCAGGGGACCGATCGAATCCTGGTGCAGGTGCCGGGCCTGCAGGACCCGACCCGGCTCAAGGAGCTGCTTGGCAAGACCGCCAAGATGGAATTCCGCATGGTCGATACCACCGTGTCGCCGGATCAGGCGCAGGCGGGCCGAGTGCCGCCGGATTCCGAAGTGCTGATGAGCGCTTCGTCGCCGAAGATTCCCTATGTCATCAAGAAGCAGGTGCTGGTATCGGGCGGCGATCTGACCGATGCTCAGCCCGGATTCGATTCGCGCACGAGCGAGCCGGTCGTCAACTTCCGCTTCAACTCGTCGGGGTCTCGCAAATTCGCGCAGGCGACCACCGACAATGTCGGCCAGCCCTTCGCGATCGTGCTCGACAATGAGGTGATTTCCGCCCCTGTGATCCGCGAGCCGATCACCGCCGGTTCGGGACAGATTTCGGGCAATTTCACCGTGCAATCGGCCAATGACCTCGCGATCCTGTTGCGTGCCGGCGCGTTGCCGGCGCCGCTGACCGTCATCGAGGAGCGTACCGTCGGTCCCGGCCTCGGCCAGGATTCGATCGAGAAGGGCGAGCTTGCCGCCTATGTCGGCTCGATCATGGTCGTCATCTTCATGCTCTTGACCTACCGGCTGTTCGGCGTGTTCGCCAATGTCGCGGTCATCATCAACGTGGCGATGATCTTCGGCCTGCTGTCGCTGTTGAACGCGACGCTGACCTTGCCGGGCATCGCCGGCATCGTGCTGACGGTCGGCATCGCGGTCGACTCCAACGTCCTGATCTATGAGCGCATCCGTGAGGAGCTGCGCGGCGGCCGCAACGCGATTTCCGCGATCGACGCCGGCTTCAAGCGGGCGCTGGCGACAATCCTGGACTCCAACATCACCACTTTCATCGCGGCCGCCGTGCTGTTCTATATCGGCACCGGGCCGGTGCGCGGTTTTGCCGTCACGCTCGGCATCGGCATCATCACCACGGTTTTCACCGCCTTCACCTTGACCCGCCTGATCGTGGCGTGGTGGGTGCGGTGGAAACGGCCGCAAAGCGTGCCGATCTAGGGAGCTTCGCGCCGGCTGTGACACATTTCGTTCTGATCTCCCTTGGCGTTCTGATTGCCGTGCTGACAGTGGTCAGCGCGCTCGGGCTGTTGCCGTCGCTGCGTATCGTTCCCGACAATACGCATTTCGATTTCACCCAGTTCCGCCGCATCTCCTTCCCGATCTCGGCGACGCTGTCGATTGTCGCGATCACGCTGTTCTTCACCCATGGCTTGAATTTCGGCATCGACTTCAAGGGCGGCACGCTCCTGGAGGTGCAGCAGAAATCCGGTCCGGCCGATATCGGCGTCATGCGCGCGACCCTGAGCGGCCTTGGGCTTGGCGAAGTGCAGTTGCAGCAGTTCGGCGGGCCGGCCAACGTGCTGATCCGCGTCGCCGAACAGCCGGGCGGCGATGCCGCGCAGCAGGAGGCCGTGAACAAGGTTCGCGGCGCGCTCGGCGATGCCGTCGAATACCGCCGGGTCGAAGTCGTGGGACCGCGCGTATCGGGCGAGCTTCTGGCTTACGGCATGATCGGCCTGATGCTCGCGATTCTCGCGATCCTGATCTATCTCTGGTTCCGGTTCGAATGGCAGTTTGCGCTTGGCGCCATGATCGCCAACGTCCACGACATCGTGCTGACGATCGGCTTCATGTCGATCAGCCAGGTCGATTTCGACCTCACCAGCATCGCCGCGCTATTGACGATTCTCGGTTATTCGCTGAACGACACGGTCGTGATCTATGACCGCATCCGCGAAATGCTCCGGCGTTACAAGAAAATGCCGATGCCGCAGCTCCTCAACGAATCCATCAACTCGACGCTGTCGCGATCGATCATCACCCATGTCACGGTGACGCTGGCTCTCCTGGCGCTGTTGCTGTTCGGCGGTCAGGCCATTCACAGCTTCACGGCGGTCATGATGTTCGGCGTGGTGCTGGTCGGCACCTACACTTCGATCTTCATCGCGGCGCCGATCCTGATCTATCTCGGCGTCGGCACCCAGCGGGCCGATGCGCCGGAGACGCCGTCGAAGAAATAACGCCGGGCGTGATGTTGAGGCGCCCGGGGCTTTTAAGCGCCTCGGGTGAGATATCAGAGCGCGATGATTCTGGATGGATCGTTATCGCTCTGGTTTGTTATCGAGCATGATCTTCGCGCAAACGCGTTCGGTGTTTGTGGCGGGGAAAACCGGTCTCCACCTCGCAACAAGTGCGGGGCAGGCTTTTACGGGATCATGCTCCAATTTCCGGATATGTCATGCCCAATACGCCAGACGCCCCGCATCTTCCAAGGTCGGCGCCGATCGACGCCTATGGCAAGGGTGGATTCGCCTTTGCCGGCATGTCGCATCGTGGCTCGCTGCTCTGCCTGCCGGATGCGGTCTGGGCTTGGCCTGTGACCAGACCAAGCGAGATCGATCGATATTCGCTCGATCGGGTCTTCGCCGCGGCCAACGGCATCGATACGTTGATCGTCGGCACCGGCAACGAGGTCTGGCTGCCGCCATCCGAGCTTCGCGCTGCGCTGCGCGCGGTCGGCGTGGTGCTGGATCCCATGCAGACGGGACCTGCGGTTCGTACCTATAACATCATGATCGGCGAGCGGCGGCGCGTCGCGGCCGCGCTGATCGCAGTGCCATGAGCGATCGTGAGAACAGCGACGACTCCGCCGCGTTCTGCGCCGATCTCGTCCGCGGCCACGATTTCGTCCGTTATGCGTCGACCCTGTTTGTTCCGGCGGACAGGCGACGGGCGTTGCTGGCGCTCTATGCCTTCAATGTCGAGATTTCGAGGGTGCGCGACCAGGTCAGCCAGCCCTTGCCCGGCGAAATCCGGCTGCAATGGTGGACCGACATGCTAGTGGGCGAGGGCCAGCGAGGCGCCGAAGGAAGCGGCGCCGAGGGCAATCCGGTCGCGGCCGAATTGCGGCGCGCGATCGCGAACTTTCATCTGCCGGTCGACCCGCTGTCGCGCCTGATCGATGAGCATCAGTTCGATCTCTACAACGATCCCATGCCGACGCTTGCCGCGCTGGAAGGTTATCTCACTGAGACCACATCGGCGCTGTTTGCGCTGGCCGCCCGGATTGCGGGCTCACCCTTCATCGAGGCCGAGCATCTGGCGCGTCACGCCGGCCTCGCGCAGGGTTTTACAAACGTGATTGCAGCGTTGCCGCGCGACGCTTCCCGCCGCCAATTGTTCGTGCCATTGCAACTTCTCGAAAACAACGGCTGCAGCATGGAAGAGGTGTTTTCGGGCAGGCAGACGCCAAAGTTGCGCGGCGCTCTCCTTCACTTGATCGGCGAGGCGCGGAAGCATCTCGATACGTCGTTTGAATTGCTGGCCGACTTGCCGGCGCAAGTCCGCCTGATCTTTCTGCCGCTGTCCTTGGTCGGCCGCGAGCTTGATCACATGTTGCGCGCCGATGCCGACCTCTTCATGCCGCATGTGAGGTCGCGCCTTTCAATCCTGTGGACATTATGGCGGGCATCGCGGTCGGAGATTTTCCGTGGTAGATGATTCGGCGATCATGTTGACTCGATCGCGACAGGCGAAAGTTCTGCGGTTCGCGCGAGCGATTTGTCGCAGTACTGGAAACCTTTGAAGATGCCGCGGTTTGGTCGGATTTACCCAATAGCGAACAAGGTCGGCGGCGCGCCCGCCGCTGATATTGCAACTGGACCGACGTTCAGAGGCCTGCAACCAGCGGCAACCGGAGAGACGATAGTGAAGCGTTGCGCGATGTTGATAGGCATGTTGTTGCTTGGCTCCGTCGGGCCTTCCACCGCCGGACCGCGGAACTCGCCTGACGTCGTCTATGTCGATGGGTTGCCCTGTAACCGCTTCTGCCAGTTCTACATGGCGCGGTCTCGCGCGCACACTGATCGCACAGCGAAGGGACGCGAGTCGGAATCAAACGCGCCGCTCCGCAATCGTACCGCGAGTGTAGCCGCGGCACATGAAATGCCTCGGGCAGGAATGGTGGCAGGGTTGCAGTCGGGAGCTGCGGCGGCCGACGCCAACACCAGGCGAGCCAATGTCGACGATCTGCGTTCCGACTTCGATTTGCCGGACAGTCCCCGGATGGGCACGTTTGAGGACCGGGTGATGGTGGCGGCAGCCGTTGCGGAACAACTGACGGCGATGGTCTCCGCCGCGTCCGAACTGAAGGTGATGAGCGGAGATCGCCCCGATCAGGCTGCCGTCATGTCGCCTGCGGGCGGCAAAGCCGATTCCGCCGCGCCGAATCAAGCGGAAGCCCGCGTGGCGCTGTTGATGGTCCGTGCCGAAATCAAATCGCTGCGCTACCTGACCCGACAGACGATCGCAATCGATAACGAACGCGCATCGGCCACCTCCGGCATCCAAACCGCGTTCGTTACTGAGGGCGCTCCCAACGTGCTGGTGAGCACCGACGAGAAACGGGCGATTGATCGGCTGATCGCTGGAGAAGTTCCTGGCGCGATCGTTGCGCTGGTCTCGGAGGATGCAGCGAAGGCATTCCCGGACATCGCGGGCTTCAAGATTTTCCGCATGCCATTACCGCCCGGCTCGCAGAGCTGATCGGCCTTTCTCAAGCTCGCAAGCCTGGTATGGCCTGAGCTTGTAGCGGTTCCAGGAGCGGGAACTCTCGCCTCGCCGTGATTTGGTCTGATTTGCCCAATACCGGGCTTTGATTGTCTTTTTACTGGCGCTGGTCAGGCGCCCTGAATTGCTTGTGTACCGCTCGATTTTGAGCGGCCTTCTTCCAGACCCAACGGATACAGGAGAAGTCCTCGTGATGCGTTGCGTATTTTGGATTGGCGTTTTGTTGCTTGTTTCCGTCGGAGCTTCGAAGGCTGCGCCGATGGATGCGCCCGACACCATCTACATCGACGGCCAGCCGTGTAGCAGCTTCTGCCAATCCTACATGGCATGGTCGCGCGCCGTCTCGAATGGCATGACGCAAGCTGCGCCAAAAGTCGTCACGCGTCGCGTGGCGAGAGTCCGTGAAGCAAAGCCCCACGCGCGAGACGCCAAACAGTCGGCGCTTGGACATGCGGCACTTAGACACGCGGCACTTAGACAGGCGGCACTTGGCCACGCAGCACTCGAACATGCAGCGCCTGGCGTCAAGGAAACGGCGCATGTTGCGCACGTCAAGCAAGAGCCTCCCAGCATCAAGGAAGCGCCATCGGCGCCAAGCGTGACGGAGGCACCGCCGCCGACTGTCAAGGAAGAGCCGACTGTCAAGGAAGAGCCGCCGGCTCAGATCGCAATTCCCCGTCAGGCCGACGATGTGGCGCCGGAGGCCAAGCCTTCAGCCGGGAATTCGCCTCCGAACACCGGTTTGCCTGAGACGACCAGCACGGTCACGCCAGCGGCCGAGCGAAAGTCTACGCGACCTGTTCGGGAACTAGTGATGGCCGCGGCGGCCGTCGCCGAGCAATTGACGACCGGGGTCGCCTCATCCCAAGCCGCGTCACCTCCTGAGAGCGGAAAGCCCGACTCCGCCGCGCCAAGCGATGGCGGTACGCTGGTCGCGCTTGTGATGTCGCGCCCGGAGATCAAATCGGTGGCCGATCTGACAGGCACGAATGTCGCGATCGATCAGGGACATTCCCTCTCGCAGACCGATGTGCGAACGGCGCTGGTGGCCGCCGGTGCTACAGACGTTCAGCTCAGCGCCGAAGACGGCAACGCGATCGATCGGCTGGTGAATGGAGAGGTGCCGGCCGCAGTGGTGGCCCTGGTGTCCACGGACGCGGCGCAGGCGTTTCCGGATATTGCGGGCTTCCGGGTTTTCCGGGTCCCGCTGTCGCCGCGGTCATAAGATCTGCTCGGTCGTTTCGGCTCGGGCGGATGGCGGATGGGTTCGAAGCTGTCAGGCCAACGGCAGCTTCAAATCCTCCGCCTCGAAATTGAAGCGATCGCGCAAATTTTTCCGCTGCTCCAGAATGTCCTTCAGAAACGCGCGATCGGTGTCGTTCGCTATCAGCGGCGCGATCAGGTCGAGTTGGTTCATCGCGACGAGCTGCAGGATTTCCGTGCGCGGCTTGCCGCGGGCGTCGCGCGGCAGCGCCTGCACCACCTGAATATGTTCGGGCGGCTTCGGGCCCTTGGCGGCTAAGAGTTCGTTGCGCAATTGGGTTTCCAGTGCGCTCCTGTCGGCCTCGACAAAGGCATAAAGTCCGACCCCGGCGCGGCGGTCGGCAAAGGCGACGATTGCGGTGTCGCGCACATCGGGATTGCGCTTGATCAGATCGATCAGCACCGGTGCGTCATTGACCAGCCGCCGCCCGCCGCCCTCGCGATCGGTGAAATTGAACAGGCCGCGCGTGATGGCACGATAGACCTTCTTGCCCGTCATCAACCACACCCGGGCAATGAGCGATTTGCGCGCGAGAATCTTGCGCTCCTTCGGCGTGAGGGCGTCCGGCGCATAGCTGCGCTTGTGCTTCAGCAAGTGGCGCAGATCTTCATAGGCTGCGATACGGAACAAACGGCTGCGCGTATTGAAGCATGCAGCGAGCTGAAAATCGGTCAGATAGCATTTCCCGTCGGCGCCCCGCAGCCAGTTCTGCTCCTTGGCGAGATCGTTGTGGCAGATGCCTGCACGATGCAGCCGGCGCAGCGCCGCCTTGGCCGAGCGGAAGTAGGAGATATCGCCATGCGGCTTGGCCAGATGCAGCGCGACCCCATCGATGAAGCCGCGCACCAGCGCGCGCCGACCGGCCCACAGCAGTTCGGGGCCGACGTTGAGGCCTTTCGCGCGCATCAGCGCCTTCCGCTCGCGCGCGAAGAGGTGACGCGCCAGCCCAAACGACCACCACGGCACCTGGTCGAGCCGGCGCAGCACGGCGTCGACCTCGCCGCCATCACTGCGGAAGCGGCCGCGCTCGACGGTCGAGAACACGTCGCGCTTTAGCAGCACACCTTCGGCCCATCGCGCCGACAGTACTTCGGCGTCATTCTTTGGCAGACTCATGAGACGCTCACGCCGCCGCAGCGATCCGCAGGTTTTCGGCGATCCAGCGGTCGAGATCGGCGAGCGCCCGCGCGCTGATCGCCTGCTTCTTCGCCACCGTCTTCTCGTTGCCGCGCAGCCGCGTGCCGTCGGCCTTTCTGGTCGGCATCTGCGCCAGCGGCGGAAACAGCCCGAAATTGATGTTCATGGGTTGGAACGAGCGGCTACCCGCCTCGATGGTCTCGATATGGCCGCCGGTGATGTGGCCGAGCAGTGAACCCAGCGCCGTGGTCGAAGGCGGCGGTTCGAGCTCTTTTCCATACGCATTGGCTGCGGCATAGAGCCCGGCGATCAGGCCGATGCCGGCGGATTCCACATAGCCTTCACAGCCGGTCATCTGGCCGGCGAAGCGCAGCCGCGGCGCCGCGCGCAGCCGCAATTGGCGGTCGAGCAGCTTTGGCGAGTTGAGGAAGGTGTTGCGATGCAGCCCCCCGAGCCGGGCGAACTCCGCTTTTTCAAGCCCGGGGATCGTGCGGAAGATGCGCTGCTGCGCGCCGTATTTCAGCTTGGTCTGGAAGCCGACCATGTTGTAGAGCGTGCCGAGCCTGTTGTCCTGGCGAAGCTGCACGATGGCGTATGGCTTGGCGGTCGGATTGCGCGGATTGGTGAGACCGACCGGCTTCATCGGCCCGTGTCGCAGCGTCTCATGGCCGCGCTCGGCCATGACCTCGATCGGCAGGCAGCCGTCGAAATAGGGCGTGTTGGTTTCCCACTCCTTGAAATCGGTCTTTTCACCCGCGAGCAGCGCGTCGACAAAGCGGTCATATTGCTCCTTCGTCATCGGGCAATTGATGTAGTCCGCGCCCGTGCCGCCGGGGCCGGCCTTGTCATATCGCGACTGAAACCAAGCCACCGACATGTCGATCGTGTCCTTGTGCACGATCGGCGCGATCGCATCGAAGAAGGCGAGCGCATCCTCGTCGGTCAGCGCACGGATCGCGGCCGCGAGTGGCGCCGAGGTGAGGGGCCCGGTCGCAACGATCACGTTGTCCCAGTCGGCCTGCGGAAGGCCGGCCATCTCGCCGCGGCAGATCTCGATCCGCGGATGCTCATGCAGCGCCCTGGTGACCGCGGCGGAAAACCCGTCACGGTCGACCGCCAGCGCACCGCCCGCCGGCACCTCGTTGGCATCCGCCGCCCGCATGATCAGCGAGCCGAGCCGGCGCATCTCGGCATGCAGCAGCCCGACCGCGTTATTGGCCGCATCGTCGGAACGGAACGAGTTGGAGCAGACAAGTTCGGCAAGCCCATCGGTGCGATGGGCTTCCGTCATCCGCTCCGGGCGCATCTCGTGCAGGATGACGCGGGCACCGGCGTGCGCGACCTGCCAAGCGGCCTCGGAGCCCGCAAGGCCGCCGCCAACGATATGCACGATGTCGGAAGTCGATCTGGTCCCGTTCATGGGGCGCAGGGTTTAGCGCGTTTTCAGCGCCGGCGCACCTGCGTCGGCAATGATGCCCGCAAAAATACGACAACGCCCGCGGCGGGGCGGGCGTTGTCCGTCAGTTTACGTGGCTGAAATCGATCAGCCGTTATAGGTGCCTGCCGCAACACGCGGAATGTCGGAGCGATCGAGACCGATATCGGCCAGTTCGCGGTCGCTGAGCTGGGACAGCTCGGCAACATTGCGCTGGTAGTCCCGGAACGCCTGGATCATGCGGATGAGCGAGAGCAGCATTGGTATTCTCCTTAGTCCTTTCGATTCAGCCTTTGCGCAAATGGGCAAAGGCCTCATCGTTGAAATGAATATAGTACAAATTGTGCGGTGCAGAAGTTCCTATGGTGCGATGCAGCTAATCATAGAGCGCATAGCTCAGCTAACGAACGGTCAAGCTTTGAGCAGGCCTCCCGGCAAAGCGGCCAGTCGGCTTGAGATATGAGTAAAAACACTGTGAGATCATATTGTTGAGAGCAGAACGGGGTGCCCGCTTGCTGCTGCAAATGGGATTCGAAGGAGACTTATTCAAGGCATAAATCTGTCGGCTTGCATTCTCCGTCTCGCAACTTTCATGCGTGATTCGCATGCTGAGACCTAAAATAATGAATTTAAAGCCATTTTATTAGCTGATAAGCAATGAACGAGCTTCGCTGCAGTTCCGTTCCTGGAACGGGATTGCCGTCAATCTTTGATTGTATCTTTGCTCAGCACGCGTCGTGAGCAAGGGTGTCGTGGAAGGCCGGGGGGCAGGCCGGTGCGGCGCACGCGTCGAGCGACTTATCGGGTCGAGCCGGTCGTTATCGCCGCCTGCGTCGAGGCGAGTGTGCGCGCGAATCGAATGGACCTTACCTCGGCGCGGCGATGCGTGTGCGGCAGTCCCGCAAGAAATCGGAAAGCGATCGGTTCGGTGATCAAGCTCCGTCTCCTGCGGCGCGATGCGCGTGATCCTTACCGCGCTGTAATCAAAACGCGTTTCCACGCATGAGGCTCTGCAATAGGCGCAGTCACATCGCGCGAAATTCATTCCGCACCTCAGGGGTGATCGGAGCAAAAATCGCTTCGCGGAATCCGGCAATGATGCCGATTCTGCTTAGAACAAAAAAGGAAGGTAACATGTTCAAAAAGTTACTCGGAGCAGCTGCGATGGCTGCGGTTGCTTTTGCTGTCGTTCCCGCGCATGCGGCGAAGATGGGAGGCGGTTGCAGCGGCGCAAACTTGGAGAAGACCGAATCGACCCTGGACACCATGGCTGACGGCGAAAGCAAGATCACGGCGCAAAAGGAAATCGCAGCGGCTCAGGACGCGATGCTCTCCGGCAAGATGGGCGTTTGCGGCATGCACCTCGCCAAAGCGATGCGCGCTGAAGGCTCCAAGTAGAGTTGCCGAGTAAAATTTGCCAAGCAAATTTGCCAAATAAGGTTTGAGGGGAAGGGGGCCGGTCGCATTCGCGATCGGCCCTTGCAGATATTTGGGGGGCATTTCACGGCGCGTGAGAAAGCTGGGTCGCGAAATAGGCGATCGTCCGCGCATAGACCTCGCTCTTGTTCCACTGCTGAAGCACTTCGAAATTGGGGCTGCCGGGTTGCCAGTCCTTGCCGCGCTTCCAGCCATAACTCGCCAGATAATTCGCAGTCGATGCCAGCACATCGGGCGCGCTGCGCATTAGGTCGCGCCGGCCATTGCCGTCGAAATCGACCGCGTATTTGATCCAGGATGATGGCATGAACTGCGTCTGGCCGATTTCGCCGGCCCAGGCGCCTTTCATCTCCGGTGCGGTGAGATCGCCGCGGTCGACGATCCGCAGCGCGTCCATCAGTTCGCCGCGGAACTGATCGGAGCGCCGGCAATCATAGGCGAGCGTCGCGAGCGAACGCAGCGTCGGAAATTTCCCGGTGTTGACGCCGAAATCGGTCTCCAGTCCCCAGATCGCGACCAGCACCTCGCCGGGCACCCCATAGGTCTGCTCGATTCTGGAGAGCACCGAGCCATATTGCTTCATCAGGTTGGCGCCGCGCGTCAGGCGCGGCGGCACCATGCGGCCGGAAAATTCCTCGAAGCTCTGGCTGAACACCTTCTGCGATCGATCCCGCGACAGCACGCTCTGATCGAGCGTCAGCCCGTTCAGGCCCGCATTGATCGCGGTCTGCGAGATTCCCTTACCAGACGCCTCGTTCTTGAAGTCGCCAAGCCAGGCCTCGAAGCTGCCGGTACCGCAGGAGGCCGCGAAGGCAGGCGCGCCGGGCATCGTGAGGGCAGTCGCAACGATGATGTATTTCAGGAGACGAAGGGTCATCAAAATTACCGGTGGCAAGGACGATTCAACAATGACCAAGGCTATTCTCAACGGCTACTCTCAACACCGACCCACGGCCAAAAACAAGGCCAACCTCTCACGGGATGGAACGCGTGACGAGTGCGCGATAATCACTTTGCGGGGAAGTACGGCGCGCGGAACCGCCGGTCTCTTCGCGCCTACCCCGCACTCGGATAGCGGGGTGGTGATGCGTGCTCCCTTGTCTCTTGGGCGTGGTCCTAAGCGTCGTCGCGGCGCTTCCATGGGAACAGATTGGCTGGGAAATCCGCGGCCGGTTTGCGCACATGTGGCGGGCGCGGCGGGATCGGAGGTGCATTCGGATCGATTTCGACCGCCTTGCGATAGAGGTGCCAGGTGGCGTGGCCGAGCAGCGGGATGACCACGGCGAGCCCCAGGAAGAACGGCAACGAGCCCGCGACCAGCAGCACCGCCACGATCAGGCCCCAGGCTGCAATGGTGACCGGGTTCTTTGCCGCCACGCGCATTGAAGTGACCATGGCCTCGCCCGCTGTGGCATGGCGGTCGAGCATGAAGGGGAATGAGACCACGCTGATGCACAGCGCCACCAGCGCGAACAGGAAGCCGACGCCGCAGCCGACCACGATGAGCCACCATCCCTGAGGTGTGGTGAGCACCCGCTGGACGAAATCAGAAGCGTTGGCCGGGCCTTGATAGCCGAACACCGCGATATAGATCGCCTGCGCGGTCGCCACCCAAGTGACGAACAGCGCCAACAACAATGTGCCGAGCCCGAGCATGGCGCCGAAGGAGGGCGACTGCAGCACGTCGAGCGCATCCCATGCGGACGGTTCCTCGCCGCGCTCGCGGCGCCTGCTCAGTTCGTAAAGACCGAGTGCGGCGAAGGGGCCGAGCAAGGCGAAGCCGGCGGCCAGCGGAAACAGCAGCGGAATGACGGCGTAGCCAAGCACCGCGCGCGCCAGGATCAATCCGAGCACCGGATAGATCGCGCAGAGGATGATGGCGTGGCTCGGAATGGCCTTGAAATCTTCCCAGCCGAGCCGAAGCGCCTCACGCAGATCAGAGAGGCTGATGGTGCGGATGACAGGTTCAGCCTCTGCCGCCGGCGGAACGCTGGATGAGACATTGCTATGATACGTGGCCATGGCCGTAACTCCCTTGCCGCAGCGGCCATTTCTTGCCGCGCCGAGCGAGGGCGCAAGCCGCCATCTGCCGAAATGATCACGATCATGGCCGGACGCAAAAACTTTGCCAAAAACCGCCTTGCCATGTCGCGAACCGAGTAATGAGCATACTCCTAAAGGCCGCGATCGTCGCTCACGCCTGGGTGAAAAAATGATGCCGCGGCGCAAACGCCGGGTCGTCATTCCGCCGTCATCGTCGTCTCCGAGCCTTGTTTGAGTCGTTGTTGGCAAGGGCCAGCGTTGGCAAGTGCGGGCGGGACGGCTAAATTCCGCGGCGCCGCCGCCGTAAATGGGAACCTTTTCAGCCCTTTCAAACAATCTCGTAATCATGGGAGCGATCGATGAGTATTTTTGGAAAAATCATGAGCGGGATTTTCGGCCACGCTGCCGCAGCGCCCGCAAGCGGTGGCGCCGCTCCGGGCGCGACGGCTCCCGGTGGGTCGGCCGCAAGCACCGCATCGTCAGCCGCGCCATCGTCGGCCGCGCCACCGTCAGCCTCGCCAGCGTCGACCGCATCATCATCAATGGCGTCAGCATCGCCCGCGCCCGCTCGGACAGTCGAAGTGGCGCCGATCCTTGACAAGGCGGTTGCCGCGCACAAAGAAAAACTGGAATGGCGGACGTCGATCGTCGACCTGATGAAGGCACTCGACATCGACTCCAGCCTTGCCGCGCGCAAGGAGCTCGCCAAGGAGCTCGGCTATAGTGGCGACACCAACGACTCCGCGAGCATGAATGTGTGGCTGCACAAGCAGGTGATGGCCAAGCTCGCGGCCAATGGCGGCAAGCTGCCGCCCGAGATCAAGCACTGATCCACTCCCGTGCAATCGGATGATAGGCCCGCCCCGCCGGCGGGCCTTTTGTCTATCGCCTGTGCAGCCGCTCGATCTCGCTGGCAAAGCCGGCCATTTCACCGTAATTCTACGGACATCCCTAGGGCATTGCCCAAAGACGACGAGGTTTGAGGAACACCATGACATCAGTCGATCGCAGAACCATGCTTGCCACGGGCGCGCTGGCGCTTGCGGGCACCGCGGCGAGCGTGCGGGCGGAGGCCCAGGACGGGCCGAAGCCGATCTTTCACGTCGCTGCGACGACAATCCCGATCGCGGGCGAAACCGGCGTTTTCCCTGTGCGGCGCATCTACTGCATCGGACGGAACTACGCGGCGCATGCGATCGAGCGCGGCTCCGATCCGACACGCGAGCCGCCATTCTTCTTCCAGAAGCCGACGGATGCGATTCAGAACGTTGCGATCGGGGAGGTCGCCGACCATCCCTATCCCTCGCTGACCAAGAATTATCACCACGAGGTCGAGCTGGTTGCTGCGCTGAAATCGGGCGGCACCAACATCGCGCCCGAAGCGGCGCTCGATCACGTCTATGGCTATGCGCTCGGCCTCGACATGACCCGCCGCGATCTGCAGAACGGCATGGCCGCGGAGAAGAAGCCATGGGAGATCGGCAAGAGCTTCGATCATGCCGCCGTCATCGGCCCGATCCATCCCGTCGGCAAGGTCGGGCACCTCGCCAAGGGGGCGATCTCGCTCGCCGTCAACGGCGTGGTGCGGCAAAGCTCCGATCTCGACAAGATGATCTGGAGCGTCGCGGAGCAGATCTCCAAGCTCTCCGAAGCATTCGAGCTGAAGGCCGGTGACATCATCTATTCCGGCACGCCGGAAAATGTCGGGCCGGTGGTGAAGGGCGACATTCTCCTTTGCAAGCTCGAGGGACTGCCGGACATGTCGATCAGGATCGTTTAGCGCTGTCATTCATGCCACAAGGTCCGCTTCTTCCGGATGCTTGTGCAGATAGTCGACAACAAAGCCGCAGCCGGCGATCACCTTGTGTCCGTCCGCCCGGATCAGATCAAGCGCGCCCTTGACCAGCTCCGAGGCGATGCCGCGGCCGCGCAACGCGCGCGGCGTTTCGGTGTGGGTGATGATGACGGCCTGCGGCGTCACCTGGTAATTGGCGAAAGCCACGCCGCCTTCGACATCGAGCTCGAAGCGGCTCTTTGCCTTGTTGTCACGCACGACGCCTCTCGTCATCCGCAAATCCCTTCCTTCGCTCGAAAACGAGCATGTTTGAGCATGATCCCTCGGGTCAAGCCCGAGGGCATGCTTTTCGGAAAACCGGTTTCCACCCCGCATCAAGTGCGGGGCAGGCTTTTTCCGGATCATGCTCTAGCCCTTCAGAAGATCGTTGTATTCGGCATGCTTGCCGATCCACCCTTTGACGAACGGACATTCCACGGCGACCTTCATTCCCCCGGCGCGGACCTGATCGAGCGCGGCCTGGACAAGCTTTGAGCCGATGCCTTTGCCGCCGAGCTCCGGCGGCACCTCGGTATGCTCGAAAGTGATGACATTGCCATCCGTCCTGTAATAGGCGGCGGCGAGATGACCTTCGACAGTCAATTCGAAACGATGCTGAGCGGGATTATCGACGATATCAGTCATGACGAGTCTCCGATGGCAACCAGATCAAACCAACGAAACAAACCAACTTCCTGCGCACCACATCGATCCCATTTGGTTGCAGTGCAATTTATCACAGCGCGATCTCCGTTTCGAATTTCCTTGAAGTCTTGATCATGCGCGGCCTTGCGGTGTCTCGGCGGATGGCGATAAACAGGGGCGCCCGCTGCTCAAGACGGGCGTGTTGTTGATGACTGTGGACTAGGAAATCCCCATGAAGCTTGTGTTGACTTTGCTCGGCGTCGTTCTGCTCGTCGTTGCCGCCGTGTATGTTCTGGTTCCGGCCGACCAGTTGCCGGGTTTCTTTCCGGGGCATGAGGACGGCGTGGCGCGGGTGCATATGAAGCACGGCCTCGCGTCGGGCGTCGCCGACATCGTGCTGCTCGCGGCCGGCATCTGGATGGGGCGCAGATGAGCGGGGAGCCCGCCACGGACAAGACTACGCCGCGCGGCGGGCTCGCTCGGATGTCGCGCCGGGTGATGAACCTCGGCTATCTCTTGACACAGAACGCGCGCCGCCATGGCGATCGCGCAGGCTTCGTCTGGGGCGACAGCTCCTGGACCTGGCGTGAGATCGACGCTGCGGTCTCCGCGCTTGCGGCGGCGCTTCGCGCGTGCGGCATCGAGAAGGGCGACCGCATCCTCGTGCATTCGAAGAATTGCGAGGAGATGTTCTACTCGATGTTTGCGGCCTTCCGGCTCGGCGCGGTCTGGGTGCCGACCAATTTCCGCCTGATGCCGGACGAGGTCGCGTATCTCGCCACAGCCTCCGGCGCGAAGGCGTTTCTGTGCCATGGCGATTTTCCCGATCACGCCAAGGCCGTCTCGGGTCCGGCCGTCTCCGGGCCGGCCTTGCTTTGGCGGATCGGCGAGGAGGGCCCGTTCGGCGAGCGCTCGCTCGGCGACGCGATTGCGGCGCATGCCGGCGCCGTGGTCGAAAACGTCGCAGTCGAGCACGACGATCCCTGCTGGTTCTTCTTCACCTCCGGCACCACCGGCCGTTCTAAGGCGGCGGTCCTGACTCACGGTCAGATGGCCTTCGTCATCACCAACCATCTCGCCGATCTCACGCCCGGCACGACCGAGCAGGACGCTTCGCTGGTGGTTGCGCCGCTCTCGCATGGCGCGGGCGTGCATCAGCTCATGCAGACCGCGCGCGGCGCGAAAACCGTTCTGCTGCCGACCGAGAAGTTCGACATCGCGGAAGCTTTCCGGCTGATCGAAACCCATAACGTCAGCAATCTGTTCACGGTGCCGACCATCCTGAAAATGATGGTCGAGCATCCCGCGGCCGACAGGTTCGATCATTCCTCGCTGCGTCATGTGATCTATGCCGGTGCGCCGATGTATCGCGAGGATCAGAAGACCGCGCTGAAGAAGCTCGGCAAGGTGATCGTGCAATATTTCGGGCTCGGCGAGGTCACCGGCAACATCACGGTGCTGCCGGCGTCGCTGCACGAGCAGGAGGACACGCGCGAAGCGCGGATCGGTACCTGCGGCTTCGAGCGCACCGGCATGCAGGTCTCGATCCAGGACGATCAAGGCCGCGAGCGCAAGCCGTTCGAGACCGGCGAGATCTGCGTGATCGGGCCTGCCGTCTTCGCCGGTTACTACGACAATCCCGAAGCCAATGCGAAGGCGTTCCGGGACGGCTGGTTCCGCACCGGCGATCTCGGGCACATGGACGAGCAAGGCTTTGTCTACATCACCGGCCGCGCGTCCGACATGTACATTTCCGGCGGCTCCAACATCTATCCGCGCGAGGTCGAGGAGAAGATCCTGTCGCATCCGGCGATCGGCGAGGTCGCGGTGCTCGGCGTGCCCGATCCGGTCTGGGGCGAGGTCGGCGTCGCGGTCTGCGTGCCGCGCGAGGGCGCGTCCGTGACGGAAGCGGAGATGGCGGCATTCCTGGCGCCGAAAGTGCCGCGCTACAAGATGCCGAAGCGCTTCTTCTTCTGGGATGCGTTGCCCAAATCCGGGTATGGCAAGATCCCGAAGCGGCTGGTGCGCGACGAGCTCGAAGCGCGCGGGCTGCTCGACATCACGACCAAGCAAGCCGGCTGATCGGGGCGGCGAATGCGGCGAATTCAACAGCCGGGGCTGCCTGTTGCCGAGCGCATCCAGTGGGTCCAGGGGCGTGGCCGCGCATTTTCCTTGACACTGCAAGCCGGCCTGCCGCTGCTTGAAGCGGCGCGGCGTGGTTTTGCCGCGCAAGGTTTCGCGGGCGGTACGCTCAACATCAAGGGCGGCGCGCTTGGCCCATTCGCCTATGTGATGCCGGCGCTGTCCAAGACCAGCGACTACGCGGCGTTCTACAGCGAGACATTCCGCTCCCTTGGTGTCACCCAGCTCAAGCTCGCGACCATGACGCTCGGCGTGCGCGACGGCGCGCCGTTCTTCCATTGCCATGGCCTGTGGCGCGAGGCCGACGGGCGCATCAATGGCGGGCATATGCTGCCGGAGGAAACGGTCGTCGCCGAGCCTCTCGCGGTCGAGGCCTTCGGCATCGAGGGCGCGATGTTTGCCGCCGAGCCCGACCCCGAGACGAATTTCAAGCTGTTCGGACCCGTGCCAAGCGAAGCGAGTGGTGCCGAGACCAGGAGCCGCGCCTTCGCGCTGCGGCTGCGGCCGAACCAGGATTTTGCCGGAGCCCTCGAAAATTTCTGCCGCGAGCGCAACGTCGTGCGCGCGAGGATTCATGGCGGCGTCGGGTCGACCATCGGCGCCCGCTTCATCGACGGTCGCAGCGTCGAGCCCTTTGCGACCGAGCTTGCGATCACCTCGGGTGTCATCGAATCTCGCGCGGGCGCGCCGGAAGCCGAGCTCACTATCGCGCTGGTCGATTACACCGGCGGCATCGCCGAAGGCCGGCTGGTGCGCGGCGACAATCCCGTGCTGATGACCATGGAGCTGGTGCTGGAAGTGCTCTAGCGCGGCGTGCACGATCTTATTCCCGTTCAAGAAGCTGCTCTCTCTCTTCGTCGTCCCTGCGAACGCAGGGATCCATAACCACAGGTAGATGTTGCTTGATCAGGCTGGGGCCACCGTCTGTCGCAATCAAATAAACCTGTGGTTGTGGGTCCCTGCGTTCGCAGGGATGACGTGGAGAGAGTTGTTGTCGTTGCTAAGGGGGAACTGCCAAGGGGAACTGCCAAGGGAGCTGCCAACAGATCGCGTTCTCGCGGCGCGTTGCGTCCGAGTTTTTTGCTTCACACCACCCTCTTCGCATGAAGAGGGCACAGGGAAGGCCGGGTGCCGGCTGGCACCCATGGTCCGCGTGCAGCAAAAAAAGCACGCGGCAGAACCACAGGTTCAGCCGGATCAACCGGCCTTCCCTGCGCAATGGTTTTACGGCTT
>Ga0210406_10001296_pt1 | contig 31096 bp, 17 predicted proteins | sample IncBWC30MmetaG_FD_155454 | JGI IMG/M metagenome (GOLD analysis project Ga0210406, IMG submission 155454) | Forest soil microbial communities from Barre Woods Harvard Forest LTER site, Petersham, Massachusetts, United States - Inc-BW-C-30-M | ecosystem: Environmental > Terrestrial > Soil >... | reverse complement strand
AAATGGTGGTTTAGGGCATCCTGATTCGAGAACATGCGCTGCACCACGCTCTGGCTAACGATAACAACCGGGTCGCTCCCTTTTCGATCCGCATCGTTGAAGTCGCGTCCGGCGATAATGGGGACACCGAGCGCCGCGAAAAATCCAGGCGAGACTGTACGGAACCGAGCGCGCGGATCCTCCTCGCCGGGAGCACGAACGTGGCCCTCCGCCGCGAACTGGAACGGGAACGAATTGCGCGCGTCGCGCCAGGGAACGATAGTGCCAACCGCGACGGCGTCCACGCCGGGCAGCTTTTTAATACGGCGGATCGCTTCCTTGTAAGATGCCACGTTCTGGTCGTCGGTACGTCCGTACGTCGTGGGGGGCACGTTCAACGCGAGAACATTGCGTGTGTCGAAGCCCGTGCGGGTTGCTTGCAGAGAAAGCAGCGTCTCGATCAGCATGCTGGCGCCGGCCAGCAGAACGAAGGAGGCGGCGATTTGTGTAACGGCGAAGACGCGCAGCCGGCGGTTGGTGCTGCCGGTAATCCGCACGCTACCGCTCGACAGACCGAATCCATGCGACGAGTTGGCCGACGGAAGACGCGGAACAAACGCCAAAAGCACGGCCGCGACAACGGCCAGCAACGCTCCAACCCAGAGCATGCTCGAATCGACACTCAAATCAAGCGCGCGAACTGAGAATCGGGATGCGTACCGAGCCAGGATGGCCACCATCGGCCGCGCGCTCAGGACACCCAGCGTCGCACCGACGCCGCAGAGCAGGAGGCTTTCGGCCAGCAGCGTACGCCGCAACGCACTGGCGCTTGCGCCCAATGCCGCACGGATGGCCAGCTCGCCTTCGCGCCGAACGGTCCGCGCGAGAATCAGATTAGCGACGTTTGAACACGCGATGATAAAGACCAGGCCTGAGGCCGCAAGCAGCACCAGCAGCACGGTCCTTGCACGCGACGTGATCTGGTCCCGCAACCGCACCGCGTCGATCCGGAAGTCTGCCTTCGGTGAATACGCTTCGGGATGCGCCTGTACCATAGCGCCGTGGACTACGCGAAGCTCGGCGCGTGCCGCCTCGATATCCGCGCCGGGCGCGAGCCGTCCGAAGAGCTCGGTCATTCGATGGACGCGTCCGGTCACCATCGTCGCCGATAGATGATGCGGGCTGGTGACGATGTTGGCGATGATTTCGGTTTCAGCCGGATACGGAACCGACGGTTCCAGCACACCCACGATGGTGGCCGGGCGCGAGCCGAGCCGGATGTCTTTGCCGAGCACGGATGGATCGCTCTTGAGTCCCGTGGTCCAGAATCGATAGGTCAGTACGGCCGCGCCGGCGGCGTTCGGACCGTCGTCACGCGCGTCGAGCAGCCGGCCGAGAACTGGATGCAGTCCCATCACCTCGAAATACGATCCGCCGACGACGCCGGCGCGGACCTCGCGCGGCTCGCCCAAGCCAACCATGGAGAAGCCGATGGTGGAGAAGTCGCCGAACGCGCTTATCGTTTTGACGCGGTCGCGCAGATCGTGGATCTCCGGCACAGAGAACACAGCGTTGTCGAAGCCGATGCCGCGCGCGCTTTGGCGGATGTATATCAGCCGGTCTTCGTCGCGGTTGACGAGCGGGCGTAAGAGCACTCCACGTACCAAGCTGAAGATCGCGGCGTTGGCTCCGATACCGAGCGCCAAGGTGATCACCACGGTGACCGCCAGTCCTTTGGTGCGCATCAACGACCGGGCCGCGAATTTCAAGTCGTGCAGGAAGGTCAGGATGGAATCGATCACGGTTAGAACCTCCAACCCGCTAACTATTTGACCGCAAATTGGGGGAGAGCCGAGGGCCGCGAGTTGGTCAATAGCTCCTGGTCAGCAGCTTGCCGCCTGCGCCAGCGAACGTAATCAACTATCCAGCGGGTGCCCTCATAGGTACGCCAAAACGGGTTGGTGCGGAGCAGCTCGTTTCGGGCACTCAAGATTTCGCGACGCGCAAAGCGTTGCAGTTTGTCGCCGTGCTCGGGGAGCAGCATCCAATCGACGGTCTCGGTAGACATCCGGGGCTCACGGCATGCATTCAACTCCATCACTACCATGCGGCCATCGGTGGTTATGGGGTCGCCGGTAGCATTGCGGGCGGAGCGTGGGAGGCCTTCCCGAGTGGTCCAGTCCAAGATGTCAGCGCAGGATGTGAAAGCCAAATCATAAGCTACTTTGTCGCGCTCCTGATCGATGTTCTCATCGATTTTATGCGTGAGCCTTCCGCCTGGCCGCAGATACGCGAAATCGATATCCCGGGTAGCGGCTCCAATCCAAATCTCCTGACCGTTCCAGGTAGGAGCTTCCCTCCACATCCGAATATGGTGACGTTTGGAAACGTCGTTCAAGCCCTTCTCCCAGGACATATCTGGCTCCGCGCCATTCAACAACAAGGGGGACATTGGCGCGGCTAAATCGCCTCGACGCTCGGCAACGGCGCGAATCCAATTTATGCGGCCGCGAACAGACGACCGATTAGCTTGGATCCAGCCGGCGGCATCGAAGGCAGTAACGAGTTGATCGTGAGAGCCAATGAACAGCACATTTGTGAGGTCCGATGACCGGCCTGAGCCTGGGGCGTGAGTGCAGTACGGCAAGGCCCCAACAACTCGCTCCAGCTCATCGCGATGGTCGTCTGTGACGGCAAGCTCCTGCCCCGAGTTGAGCGTCGCATCCAAAAACAGGGGGCGAGTCAAGTTCAAGGTCAGTTCAACGCCGGCAGGATAATAGATCTCGGGCTCCGGAAGTTGCATGAGGATCGACCTGATTGCCCAAACGGCCAGGGCCGCATGAAACTCCCATTGAAGGGCTGTCCTTATGTAACCGCTAACCCTGTAAGAAAGACTTCCCGTAGATCGGACGCCTTGGATGCGGCCGTTGCGGTTAACGCGCTCGCGCCCGTTGTCTACTTCCGCTACCCGCGCGGAAATCGGAATCTTCTCGCCGCTAAGCGAAATCAATTGGTTGAATTCTAAATCGAGTCCGGCGGTTTCGTGGCGCACTCCGAAGCCGACGCGGGTTACAGCTTTCACATTCCCGGAAAGGATGGTTCCGGCCGGCAATGCCGTTTCGCCGTCCAGCGTGACAGGCGCAATCAGAACGGCGCTGAGGGGCGAACCGGCACGGCTCGCATAAGAACCGACCGTGGACATTAGACGGACATGAAGTTGGGTGCCAGGCGGCGCGACGCGATTGGTGAGGGCGCTAATCGCGAACAGGAGGCTCAGCAGCGCCGGCGTCATGTTCTATAATCCTTCCTGCAATCGGTCCTTCATCGGCGTTGGCGGGATGGTCGCCCGATACCTATATCGGCGGCGCGAAGGGCACTATAGAGGCGGCGGCGCAGGGGTTCGGTCAACGCGAAGCCTCGAGCCCCAGATTCGCCTGGCTCCTGCCATCGCCTGTCCGTGTCAACATATTTGAAGCTCAGGTGCCGTGATGTGCGGCACCTGGCAAGCTAGTCTATCACGCTGCTCGGTCGGATGCGACGAAATCCTCGATTGTCACCGTGTCGTCATAAGCGGGGCTCCGAATCGGCCGAAAGCCAGCCGCTGAAGGCGCTTGCGAACATCCTCGGATAGAACCATCGGACCGGTCGTGCTTGGTGAAGCAGCCGAGATACTCTCGCCGGCTTCGCCATTGACGGGGGTCGCCAGATATCCGTGAAAGGCGCCGGTGCTATCAACAGCTACGCCGATGATCTGCCCCTGGGAATTAATGGAACATCCTGTGATTAGGAACAAGGGCGAATCGGCGGGAGCCAAGGTGTTGAGGTCCGTCATCACGCCATTCCGCCAGAAAAATGAGCGTGGGTTAAACATTGCGTCGAGCGACACGCCGACGACGTCGCCTGCGTCGTTAATACCGATGGCAGCGCTGTTCGCGTCACCGGGAAGTGTGCCAAGATCTTGCATACCTGTCGCCTGAGTCCATAGGAAGCCATGAAAGTTTGTGTCTCCGGCCAGGTCCGAATTACCAATGACCTGACCTTTGTTATTGAGATTTGTCGCTTCAACTCCGTCGCCGTGTCCTGTCCCGCCGAGGGTGCCGAGATCGGTCACCGTACCTGCTTGCCAGAGCAAGGCGTGAAGGGGCGCAAGATTGCTCAAACTAATCGTGTTGAAGGTTGCGCAATCGCCCGACGCGCCAACCACCTGGCCGATGTCGTTGATCGCGAAGGCCGCTCCGTCCGGGTCGCCGCCGACGGTTGGGAGTTGCTGGATCTGGCCATTTACCCAGACCACCGGCTCAAACTCCAGTTTTTGGGCTCCCGTCGCTGGGCAAGTTGGGTCCGTTGTGGCATTCTCCGCCATCCCAGCTATTTGGCCTCCATTGTTGATGCGGTTGGCGCTGCCGTTGTTGCCCCCCAGCGTCGGAAGCGGAGTCATCACGCCGGTTTGCCACAGGAATGGTAGACAGGTGGTACCCTTGGCGGGTAGCCCCAGCGCCTTGGAGCCGCAAAAGTCCTCACTATTCGGATCTGCAGTGGAGGTTTCAGCTTGACCCACGGCCTGCCCATGTTCGTTAATGCCAAACGCTATACTGTTTTGTCCTCCGAATGCCGGGGGTCCAAAATCCCCCCTCCAAACGTCGTACCACAGGACAGCATGCTCGGTGCCGTCAGGAAAACCTGCGACGCCGATTACTAATCCATTATTGGTTATCATTTCCGGCTGGCCAGCCGCTCCGCCTACAGGGCCGAGGTCCCTGACGCTATAGCGTGGCGCTGGCTGTGCTACCGCAAGCGCGGCGAGCAAGCTGCTCGCGGCGACGATCGAAGTCACGATTGATTTCATATGTCCCTCCATTCAGGTAGGCGCAGAATGAGGCGCGGAACTATCAGGCACGGGTAAATTTGCGGGCGCAGCGGTATAATTCAGCCCATATAGCAATGCCTAAGGCGAAACTACCCGGTGAGCCGGGCGTGGACGATATAAGCACGCTCCTCCGTGCCTGGAGCGAGGGTGATCGGAGGGCGCTCGCAAGGCTGACTCCCATCGTCTATGGCGAATTGCACCGCCTGGCACGCCGCTACATGAAACGCGAGCGTCCGGGTCACAGCCTGCAGACCACGGCTTTGGTAAATGAGGCCTACATGCGCCTGGTGGACTATAAACGCATGCAGTGGCAGAATCGCGCCCATTTTTTCGCGGTTTCGGGTCAGTTGATGCGTCGCATTCTGGTTGACCATGCCCGGCGGCATAACATCAAACGCGGGGATGGCGTGCCGCATGTTCCCTTGGAAGAGGCGTCCATGGTAGGCGGCGGCCCGGCTCGGGACCTGGTCGTCCTCGATGACGCGATGAACGCGCTGGAGCGGCTCGATCCACGCAAAGTGCAGGTGGTCGAGATGCGCTTCTTTGGCGGACTCAGCGTGGAGGAGACCGCCGAAGTGCTCAAGGTTTCGCCCGTCACCGTAATGCGCGATTGGAGCACGGCCAAAGCCTGGCTCTATCGTGAAATAAGCGGGGGCGCGAGTTGACCAGCGGACCAGGCGATGGATTCTGAACGCTGGAAACAGGTCGATAGCCTGCTGCAGGCGGTGCTGGAGCGTCCGCCCGAAGAGCGCGATGAGTTTCTGCGGGACGCCTCCGCCGGCGACGAGGCATTGGAACAGGAAGTCCGGTCGCTGCTGGCATCGCAGCAGGAGGCCGGGAGTTTCCTGGAGAGCCCAGCTATCGAAGTCGCGGCGTGGGCACTCGGTGGACGGCAGGAAAGGCCGCACCCGCACGTGAGCGAAGACACCCGGTCAGGGAGCGATCTCCTGATCGGCCGGACGATCTCCCATTACCGCCTTACTGGAAAGCTAGGCGGCGGCGGGATGGGCGTGGTCTACCAGGCCGAGGACCTCGAGCTGGGCCGTTTCGTGGCCCTGAAATTCCTGCCCGAAGAACTGGCTCGTGATACGCAGGCACTCGAGCGCTTCCGCCGCGAGGCGCGGGCGGCCTCGTCTCTCAATCACGCCAACATCTGCACTATTTACGAGATTGGAAAAGCCGACGAACGGTCCTTCATCGTCATGGAGTTTCTGGATGGAACGACCCTGAAGCATCGCATCGGGAGTGGCTCGCTCGAAATCGAAGACCTGGTTTCGTTGGCGATCGAGATCGCCGACGCATTGGAGGCAGCTCACTCGGACGGGATCATCCATCGCGATATCAAACCGGCGAACATCTTCGTCACCAAACGCGGTAACGCGAAGGTTCTCGATTTTGGATTGGCGAAAAACCTTGGATTGGCGAAAATAGGTTCCGTCCTCGACCATCACGCAGGAGCTGGCGGAACAGCGGGACCGACCGTCACCTTCGAAGAAGAACTGACCAATCCAGGGGGCGTGGTGGGGACCGTGTCGTACATGTCGCCGGAGCAAGTCCGCGCAAAACCTTTGGACCCGCGCACGGATTTATTCTCGTTCGGCGTGGTGCTCTATGAAATGGCTACGGGGAAGCTGCCCTTTCGCGGAGCCAGCTCGACCATAATTTTCGATTCTATTCTCAACCACGCTCCGGTGCGTGCAGTACGCCTAAATCCCGACTTGCCGGCGGAATTGGAGCGCATCATCGATAAGTGCCTGGAAAAAGATCGCGACCTGCGTTATCAGCACGCTTCGGAAATTCGGGCGGATCTCCAGCGGCTGAAGCGGGAAACGTCTACACCAGTGTCCCCACAGCACGCCAGAGTGCGTGCGCCACAACGTTGGAAGGTGATGGTCCCGGTTGCCGCAGTTTTGCTGGCGTTCTTAGGCTACTTCTATTTTCACCGGGCGCCAAAACTCACCGACAAAGACACGATTGTCCTCGCTGATTTCACAAACACGACGGGCGACCCGGTATTTGACGGCACCCTGCGCCAGGGGCTCGCCATCCAACTCGAGCAATCGCCCTTTCTGAAAATCATGGACGACGAGCAGGTACAACGAGACCTGCGGTTGATGAGCGTTGCTTCCACGAGCCGTATCACAAACCAGATCGCACATGACATCTGCGTGCGGGACGGAGCCGCGGCCACGATTGGCGGCTCCATTGAGAGCCTGGGTAAGAACTACGTCATTACGCTACAGGCAACCACTTGCCGGGGCGGCGCGACGCTGACGCGGGAGCAGATTCAAGCGGGCGACAAAGAGCACGTGTTGAGCGCGTTGGGGACCGCAGCCACTGCCATGCGCGCCAAGCTGGGAGAGTCGCTCAACTCGATCCAGAAGTTGAATCGTCCGCTCGAACAAGCCACCACTCCGTCGCTCGAAGCCCTCCAGAGCTACACGGCGGGTTATTCCGAGATGGGCCAGGGCCAATTTCTGGCCGCTGTCCCGTTGTTTGAGCGCGCCATTGCACTCGATCCAAATTTCGCGATGGCTTACTTCATGCTCGGCGTCGCGTTCGAAAACGCAGGGGACGTAGCGCGCAGCCGGGAATCCACACAAAAGGCTTTCGGTTTTATCGACCGAGTTTCCGAGTTTGAGCGGGACCGCATTGCGACTAGCTACTACTCCTTTGATGGCCAGTCTGAGAAAGCGATTGACGCCAATCGGTTGGGTATCCAGAACTATCCCCGCGATTGGGGATTCCATAACAACTTGAGTACCGAGTACATAGACCTGGGGCAATTTGAAGAGGGGCTCAAGGAGGGCCAGGACGCGACTGGGCTACAGGCGAACGTTGAACCTCCGTACCGGCGCCAACTGGACGTCTACATATGCCTGGATCGGCTCGCCGAGGCGAAGCAATTAGCGGAGAGACTGCGGGCGCAGGGACTCGGCGGAGCGAGGATCCACCAGCGCTTCCTCGAAATCGCTTACGTCGATGGCGATGCTGCGGCCGCTGCGCGGGAGATTCAATGGTTCGCAGGCAAGCCGGCGGAGTACCTCAGCTTCGGCTTGCAGGCGGCCAATCAGAATGCACTTGGCCGGCGTCGCGAGTCGAGCAAACTGTACCGGCGGGCCGCGGAGACAGCGGTTCGCCGTGGGCTCCGGAACGCCGCCGCCGAATTTGAAGAGGCCGATGCGCGTGCCGACGCGCTGTCGGGTAATTGCCAGACCGTGCGGCGACTGGGGCGTCCTGCGCTGGCACTGGCCCTGTGCGGCGATGCGACCCAAGCGGAGAAGCTTGCCGCGGAGACTTCGAAACTGTTTCCAAACGGAACCCTCTGGAATGCGGTGCAGCTACCCGCGATTCGCGCTGCACTTGCTCTCAAGCGCGATCAGCCCGCCAAAGCCGTGGAACTTCTGGCGTCCGCCTCTCCGTACGAGCGTGCTTACCCCGAGGCGGTGTACCTGCGGGGCTTGGCTTACCTGGGTCTGCGCGAAGGCGCCGAGGCAGCGGCTGAGTTCGAAAAGATCCTGAATCACAAAGGCGCTAATTGGGCCAGTGCATGGCAACACCCCTATTGGGGACAGTTCTACTCGCTTTCCTACCTCGGACTCGCGCGCGCCTCCGCGCTCGCTGGCGACCCGGCGAAAGCCAGAAAAGCCTACCAGGATTTTCTCACCCTTTGGAAAGATGCCGATCCCGACATTCCAGTTTTCCAGCAAGCCAAGACGGAGTACGCTAAGCTGCAGTGATAACGCGGCTTGTTATGGCCTGATGGGAGGCGGTTAGGCCGACAGCGCCATTGCGCTAAGGACGACCAAGACGGCGCAAACGTATTGCTTGTATCATGTTGTTTTATAAAGTCCCATTCAGGCAATCGCGGAAAGCGCCGATGACTAGGCTGTGACCCAACGAGCCTTACTTTTAGCAACTGCACTAGGGCTCTCTTCCTGCGTATTGCTCGCCCAACCGGATCGCATTCCTGAAAACCTGGACCTGCGGGACGGGGTTGCCATAAGAGGCAACGTCAATCCAAAAGCGCAGGCGCAGTTTGACCGAGGGGCTGCCGATCTCTCTCTGAGACTGGACCGGATCACCCTCATGCTGAAGCCGGCCACGGATCAACAAGCGGCCTTGGAAGCGCTGCTTCGTGAACAACAAGATCCGGCTTCCCGGAATTATCACAGCTGGCTTACTCCGGAACAGTATGCGGATCGCTTTGGCCTCAGCCCAGCCGATATAGAAAAGATCGTTTTCTGGCTGCGGTCGCGAGGTCTGACGGTTGACGAGGTCGCTCGCGGCCGGAATTGGATCGCTTTCAGCGGTTTCGTCCCCGAAGTACAGGCTGCTCTACGTACCGAGATTCATCAGTACAACGTTGCCGGTGAGATGCATTTCGCAAACTCCAATGAGCCATCTGTTCCCCGGGCGCTCGCCGGAGCTGTCCTCGGTATTTTAGGGTTGGATGATTTCTATCCAAAGGCGCCGAAACATCTCTGGAGGCCGCCAGGCGTGATTCCGGACTTCACCTCTGGATCGAGTCACTATCTGGCGCCTGATGACATCGCCACTATTTACGATCTGAAGCCACTGTACAACCTCGGATATTTCGGGAACGGGCAAAGCATCGCGGTGATGGGTCAGTCGGACATTGTAGTGTCGGACATCAGTGACTTTCGTGCCATGTTCAACCTGCCGGCCGCCGTCCCCACCAAGATTTTGGTCGGCTCAGATCCTGGCTTCGACCCTAATGATCTTCAAGAAGCGGATCTCGATCTCGAATGGGCGGGCGCAGTCGCGCGTAATGCGAACCTGATTTACGTTTACTCACTTAACGTCTTTAATGCGGTGACGCACGCGGTGAATCAAAATCTGGCGCCGATCATCAGTTACAGTTTCGGCGGATGCGAACCTGGAACGAGTTCCTCAGTCGGTCAGTCATATCAGCAAATTGCACAGCAAGCCAACGCTCAAGGCATCACTTGGGTGGCGGCATCCGGAGATGCGGGGGCGGCCGGATGCAATTCTCAAACAGACCCCAAGGCCACGCAAGGTTTCGCTGTAAACCTCCCTGCTAGCGTTCCAGAGGTCACTGGCGTGGGTGGCACGGAGTTCAACGATGGCAGTGGAACCTATTGGGGGAGCACGAATGGTGCAAACTTCGGTTCGGCACTATCCTATATTCCCGAGATAGCCTGGAACGACACCGCTAGCAGCGGGACCTTGGCTGCCTCGGGCGGTGGTAGCAGCATCTTTTTTCCGAAACCAATCTGGCAGACAGGGCCAGGAGTTCCAGGTGATGGCGCGCGCGACGTCCCTGACCTGGCGCTGAGTGCATCCGCGAGCCACGATGGTTACCTTTACTGCAATAGCGGCAGTTGCGTCACGGGCAATCCCTTTTCCGTGACCACCATCATCGGCGGAACTTCTGCCTCGACACCCATATTCGCCGGTATTCTCGCGGTGCTTCAGCAGTACCAACTCAGTCAGTCATTCCAAACTACGCCGGGCTTGGGCAACATTAACCCGGCGCTTTATCGGCTGGCGTCGAATGTCGCCAATGTTTTTCACGACGTTACAACTGGCAACAACATTGTTCCTTGCACGCCCCCCACGACCGACTGCCCATTCTCCGGATCGTTTGGCTATAGCGCTGGGCCGGGTTATGACCTGGTCACGGGGCTGGGCTCGTTTGACGCATGGTCACTAACCAGTTCCTGGCACACTAGCCAGTGCACCTACACGCTGCCGGCGTCGACAGCGATATCGAGCGCCGCATCGGTTTTCTCGCTATCTATCGGAACCGAGAGTAGCTGCCCTTGGACGGTGTGGACCAACGCCACCTGGGTCACGATTAACCCTTCTACCGGTACCGGCTCGGGAAACGCCAATCTGTCATTTGCGCCGAACAATACGTCGCAGCAACGCGCTGCCACGGTCTATGTAGCGGGTCAGACCTTCACGCTTACGCAGAATCCCCCAAGTGCCTCGCTGTCGATTAGCAAGACGCACTCCGGCAATTTCACTCAAGGACAGCAGCACGCGCTCTACAGCGTGACGGTATCGAATGCAATGGGCACAGCCCCATCGAACGGAACCGTGACGGTGACCGAGTCATTGCCATCCGGTCTGACGCTAGTCTCGATGGCTGGTACGGGCTGGACTTGCGCGTCGATCACATGCACTCGGAGCGACGCTCTGGCCACGGGCGCCAGCTATCCAGCGATCGCTGTAACTGTCAACGTCGCCGTCAACGCGACCTCGCCTCAAGTGAATCAGGTAAGTATATCTGGCGGTGGATCGCCGGCCGCAAGCGCGAGCGACTCCACGATAATAACTGGCGGTGCACCCACTCCCGCATCTCTGGTGATTCGTAAGACGCACTCCGGCAGTTTCACTCCAGGGCAGCAGAATGCGGTGTACACCGTGACCGTTTCGAATACGGTGAATAGCGGGCCCACGACTGGAATCGTGACGGTGACCGAGACCCTGCCGCCGGGGCTTACGCTGGTGTCCATGTCCGGTACAGGGGCGGGTTCGGGCTGGATTTGTTCCTCGACCACGTGTACCCGGAGCGATGCTCTGGCCGCTGGCGCGAGCTATCCGGCGATCACGGTGACAGTTAAAGTTGCGCCTAACGCGAATTCTCCGCAAGTAAACCAGGCGAGCGTATCTGGCGGCGGTTCAGCGAGTGCTAGCGTCGCCGATTCCACAACCATCAGCGCCAATCAGCCGACGTTATCTCTGAGCGAAAAATCGCTCAACTTTGGCGTGAGCAGCTCCCTGGCGACCAGCAGTCAGACCATTGCCGTGAACTTCACGAACGGTTCGGGGGCGGCGTGGACCGCTTCTTCAAATCAGCCCAATATCGTGGTTTCGCCGGCGTCGGGCGCTGGTGACGGAACATTCCAGGTCAGTGCAACGGCGGGATCGAGCGGGGTTATTACCGTCAGCGCGCCGGGCGCAGCGAACTCACCTCAACTGATCTCGGTGAACGTCTCGAGCGTAGCGCCGGGCGTTCCTTACGGCTATTTCGATTCGCCCCTGAACAATACTAGCGGCGTGACCGGGGCGATTCCCGTCACCGGTTGGGCGCTGGACAATATCGAAGTAGCGAGGGTAGGAATCTGGCGCGAGCCGGTGGTTGGAGAAACAGCCTCCCCCAACGCGCTGGTGTTCATCGGCACTGCCGTTTTTGTGGCCGGTGCGAGACCCGATGTCCAGGCCACCTATCCAAATGCGCCGTTCAACTACCGCGGCGGCTGGGGCTATCTGCTGCTGACCAACTTCCTGCCCAACTCGATCGGGTCGGGCGCGCCGGGTAACGGGACCTACAAGCTGCACGCCATTGCGGTGAATACGGCAGGAAAAACTTTCGATCTGGGGACACGCATCATCAGCGTAGATAACGCGCATGCTTCGAAACCGTTCGGGACCATCGACACTCCTATTCAAGGGGGCACTGTTGCAGGGAACGCGTATGTGAATTTCGGCTGGGCGCTGACTCAGACTCCTTACGTTATCCCCGTTGACGGCTCGACGATCACCGTGATCCTGGATGGAGTAGCGGTGGGGCACCCAACATACAATCAGTTCCGTAGCGACATTGCGAGTTTGTTTCCCGGCTTGACGAATAGCAACGGAGCGGTCGGCTTTTACTATATAGACACGACGCAACTCGCCAATGGCGTTCACAGCATAAGCTGGAATGTAGTGGACAACGCGGGACGCGGCGATGGGATCGGCAGCCGATATTTCACGGTCGCAAATACGGGAACCGGAAATGTGCCTGCCGTGGACCAGCCGATCGAGCCGGGCCAGATCACCGCTGACGCGGCTGGCGTGTATTCTATGTCGATCGAGGAACTGGACCGGATCGAACTACCAGTGGGCGCGACGCATGGCGCTCTGGTTATGAACGACGACCGCCAGCCTCTACCGGTTGGGTCCACGCTTAAAGCCGGGCGTTTCTATTGGCAGCCGGGCCCTGGATTCCTGGGCGAATATAACCTGTTGTTCGAGCGGGCGGACTCGACGCTGGTGCCCGTACGCGTCAACATCCAGCCGAAATCTTACGCCGCACGGGAAACTCATTAGCAAAGCGGCTTCGGATCACAACTTCGAAAGTTCCTCGAACATATTGGCGAGCGCCTTGCGGAACTCCGCCGGTGTGTAGACATCGTACAGATGAGGTTGCAGAGGCTTCAAAGTGTGTTCGAGCGAATCGACCGGTTCTGTCGTCGGACCGCGGCCCGGCTGCGACATCGGGCTTCGCCGCATGCGCCTCTGTTCCTGCTCGAAAGGATTGATAGGCTGCCGCTCCGGAAGGGAATGATAGCGAAAGTAGAAGACCTCGGCATCCGGTTTGCCGGCGAGTTCGATCGGATGCAGATCCTCCCCGGAGGCGAACGCCATGGGGCCGCTAAGCACGATCAGGACGGGCCAGGGCTCATTCTTTGAGTCTGACTTGGCCTTCGGCGCGCCACTCTCTATTCGGCGGCTGACCTGGGATACGAAGAACTGCGCGTTTTGCCGCCGATTCTCCAGTGCGTGAATGTCGATCTTATTGGGACCGGACTCCTTAAGAGCTGGTCCTAACTTCGGCCAGTCCAGTTCGTGTAACGCGTCTTGCTGGAAGATCACGTGCTGAGTGGTGAGGTCGAGTAAAACTACATTCAACGTTCCGTTCCGAACGTTCGCCTCAGAGAGCACCTTCAAGGCGGGTATCAGGCTGGTCAAACTCCGATTGCCGATTTGTTCAGTTCGCGAAGGCTCGCCGGCTGAGACGGGCGATGCGTTTACTATTATGTCGACTCGAACCGGACGGCGTGTTTCAAGCGGCAAGTTTAATCGACCGGTGATGTTCGGCAAAAATAGATCATCCGGTGACTGCGAGGCTTGCAGCATCTCGACCGGAGGCAGATCACGCCAGGAGCCCGCCAACGGATCGTTCTTGAGCGGATTCACATGCAACTGGAGCTGCATGGCGCTATGCTCCTTGGTGGCAGTAGCAAGAACTACCAGCGAGATACGATAGTCGCCCGGGATGACAAAGGCCGACGGAATGTAGGAGACGTTCGACTTGCCGATGTCGTCCTTGACTAGTTGCAGGTCGATGGCTTCGTGAGTCTGGTAAACCCGGTTTTCTTTGTCGGTGAATTGCGCTAACACCACGAAGAAACCTTTGCCGCGGCGCCGCGCGAGCTCGTTTCCATCCACCTGGATATCGATCTTCGCTTGTAAACGCTGATGATTGGAAAGTTCAACGGGCAAGACGCGCGCGGTCCAGCGGATATGCGCCTGATCGCCTTGATCGACCCAAGTGTCAAACGGAATGTTCTTGAACGCAGGATCCAGAGGGCCGCTTTGGGCTAATATCGCCCCAGCTCCGCCGGCCAAAAGAAAGGCGGCGACGATCCGGAGAAATCGGTGCATAGCCGTTCGACGTGCGACGCTCAGATCACCGTTTCAGTGATATTCGGGCGCCGAGTCGTCAAGTCCCTTTCTTGGTTAGTTCCTTGTAGACCACCTCGGTGAAACTGGCAAAATTCGGGCCACGGCCGCCACCTGGTGCAGTCGCCGGAGGGGGTGGATCGACGGCGGCCTTGATCTCATCGAGGGACTTTCCCTGTGCGACCATGGCCTTGATCTTCGCGCGCTTGGCTTCGGTGTCGGCGAGCCGCTTTTGAATGTCGCCTTTGGTCTGCACTTCTCCGTGTCCAGGCACGAACGTGTCTGCGTTGAGAGCGGCAATTCCCTTGGTGGTGGTGATCCAACCTTCAGACGATCCGTTCTTCTCCAAGTGGATGAGCGGATCGGGACGCTGGGTGGCGATTATATCTCCTGTGAACACGATCTTCTCGCTGGGCAGATAGACGATCAGGTCGCCGCTGGTGTGCGCCGGCACCCAATGCAAAACTTCCACTTTCTCGCCGTCGATTTTGAGATTCTCTTTGTTCTTGGAGACTACCTGGGTCGGAAGATGATCCTTGGGCGGTGCGCCCCGTCCACCTGCAGCCAGAGCGGCTTCCTGCTCCTTCTTGTTGTTCTCGTGGGCAATGATGGTGATGCTGGAGGGGAACGAAATCAGCCCATTGACGTGATCGCCGTCGCTATGCGTGAGGATGACAGTGGTTACCGGCTTGGGTGTGATTTTCGCGATGTCATCCAACAATTCTTTTCCGCCCGCGGCGGTGGTCTTGGCGTCGATAACGATCACGCCTTTGTCGCCGACAATAACACCGCTGTTTCCGCCACCACCCTCGATCCAATAAACGTTAGGCTTCAATTGGTGGACCATGAACGGCGCTGCCGGCGGAGCTTGCGCGAGAGCCAACGCGGCGAAAATGGTGACGGCGGCGACACCGAAGAAAAAAACCTTTCCATAATGCATAGGTGGCATTCTCCTCTTCAAAAAGACTCTAGCACGAGTGGCTGAAGGTCAGCGAAATCGTGGATCTGTCATCTATCGTGGATCTGTCATCTATCGTGGATCTGTCATCTTAGGAGTAGGAGCCTTTTCGAACAATATGGCCAGATATTTAGCTATCGCGATGCTGGCGGTCTTGGCAGCTTGCACCCAGCCGGCGAAAACGCGGGAGGCGGCGAACGTGACTCGCGCCACACTGGACAATGGGCTGCGGGTAGTGGTTGTGCGCGATCCCTTGGCTCCAGTAGTGACACTTGAAGAGAATTATCTGGCCGGCGGCGATGAGACTCCTTCTGGCTTCCCGGGGATGGCGCATGCCCAGGAACACATGGCGTTCCGTGGGTGTGCGAACGTGACCGGCGACCAGATTGCCGCCATCAATGCTCAACTGGGCGGATTTACCAACGCTGATACGCAGCAGAACATTACGCAATATTTCAATACCGTCCCGGCCGAATATCTGGACCTGGTGCTGCGTATCGACGCGGCCTGTATGCAGGACGTCCAGGACAGCCAGGAGGAATGGGACAAGGAACGAGGCGCCATCGAGCAGGAGGTAGCGCGCGATCTTTCGAACCCCACCTATAAATTCATTACTCGTTTGAACGAAGACCTGTTCGCGGGCACTCCTTACGCTCACGATGCGCTGGGCACCCAGAAATCGTTCGACGCAACCACCGGCGCGGCGCTCAAGGATTTTTACAAGAAATGGTACGCGCCTAACAACGCCATCCTGGTGATTGCCGGCAGCGTCGATCCCGACGCCACGATCAAAAGAGTCAAAGAGCTTTATGGGCCGATTCCGAAGCGTCCGCTTCCTTCGCGGGCGGAGGTGCAATTGCAGCCGGTGAAGGCGGAGTCTTTCACCATGGAGAGCGATCTGCCTTATCAACTCGTATTCCTGGCGTATCGGACCCCCGGCAGCGACAGTCCGGATTACGCCGCGACCCGGGTGTTAAGCGAGGTCCTATCGAGTGAGCGCGCGGATCTGTATACCCTGGTGACAAAGGGTGATGCGCTGGCGACGGAGTTCGCGGTTGCGGAAACATATCCGAAGGCGAGTGTTTCATTCGCGGCGGCTGCCATTCCATCCGGCGCGGATGCATCCGCCATAACCTCGAAGTTGAAAGAAGTGGTCGCCGGTTATCTCGCCAAGGGGCTGCCCGCGGATCTGGTGGAGGCCGCCAAGCGGAAACTCGTGGCGTCGGCGGAATTTGAGCGCAATTCGATACCCGGTCTGGCGGCAAATTGGTCGGAGGCGCTGGCCTCGCAAGGGCGCAATTCTCCGGATGAGAACATCCAAGCCATACAGAAAGTGACCACTGACGATGTCAACCGCATCGCGCGAGCCTATCTTCCGGCCCAAAATGCGGTGGTGGCAGTGCTAGCGCCGGCTCCATCAGGCAACCCGGTCGCATCCAGTGGATTTGGCGGGGCCGAGCAGCTCACTTCCGCGCCGTCGAAACCAGTGAAGTTGCCGGATTGGGCCGAGGCTGCGCTGAAATCCCTCTCGGTTCCGACGGCGAGTGTGCATCCCGCCGATGTTACGCTGGCCAATGGAATCCGTCTGATTGTTCAGACCGAGACCATCAGTCCGACGATCACCGTGGTAGGCGATATCCGCCGCGAGGATAAGCTCGAAACTCCGCCCGGAAAAGATGGCGTGGCGGACATTCTGGAGCAGTTGTTCTCCTATGGCACGACACATTTGGATCGGCTGTCGTTTCAGAAGGCTCTGGACGACATCGGCGCGACCGAGTCCGCTGGAGGGGGATTTGGGGTCCGCGTGCTCAAACAGTACTTCGACCGCGGAGTGCAGCTTCTGGCGGACAACGAATTGAATCCCGCGCTTCCGTTGGACGCATTTCAGGTCGTCAAACAGCAGATCGGCCAGTTTGCCGCCGGGAACTTGATGAGTCCGGAGCATCGGACTCTGCTCGCTCTGCAAGCAGCGCTGGTGCCGAAAGGCGATCCCGCGTTGCGCGATGTCACGCCACAAACGGTTTCGACTGTGACGCTGGATGATGTCAAGGCGTACTATGCGAAGGCCTATCGTCCCGATCTCACCACGATCGTCATCATTGGCGACATTACGCCCGAGGAAGCGAAAGCGGGAATCGAGAAATATTTCACGGCATGGAAGAGCGATGGTCCTAAGCCGGACGTGACGTTGCCGCCGGTGCCTCCGAATGGGCCGGCGGCCGTGACAGTGCCGGATCCAGGCCGTATTCAGGACGACGTTACTCTGGCCGAAGAGGTGCAGCTCAACCGGTTCAACCCGGATTACTATGCGATGCAGCTCGGTAACCACGTGCTGGGCGGCGGTTTCTATGCGACGCGGCTATATCATGATCTGCGTCAGGTGGCCGGGTTAGTCTATAACGTCGACGATTCATTGACGGCAGACAAGACCCGCGCAATTTATACCGTGACCTACGCGTCCGATCCGGCCAATGTGGCTAAAGCCCGGGCACTCATTCAACGGGATTTGATCGCGATGCAGAAAGCAGACGCAACGCCGGAGGAATTGCAGCAAGCCAAGGCGCTCTTGTTGCGGCAGATTCCTTTAGCGGAATCGAGTTACGATGCTATCGCCGGAGCGCTGGTGCGGCGGGCGGAAATCGATCTGCCGCTGGACGAACAAATCCGCGCGGGGCAGCATTACTTCGACTTGACCGGCGATCAAGTGCGGGCAGCGTTTGCGAAGTGGATCCGGCCGGGCGATTTTGTTCAAGTGGTGCGCGGTCCTGCGCCTCACTAATCGCAGGTAACCATATCGAATTTACTTCGTCAGGCCGGAACAATTGTAGACCAAACGGCGATTGCTATTCACCAAGGCGAGTTTCCCTTGGACGACCAGCTCGACGCTGGGATCGTCCAGAGCGTAGCCACAGATTCTTCTCGCCACATTCTTGTAGATCCTGATCTCGGGGTATGAGGGAACGTTCAGCTCGCCGAGCGACCACTCGAAGATATCCAATTCATTCCGGTTCGGTCCTTCTTCGGTCACGTAATCCTCGATTTTGTCAGGCAGCCGGTCGAACGCGGCATCGCTCAAAAATACTACTCCCGAGGTTCTGTTCCCCGAATACAGAGCTGAGGAAAGATAGTGATCCCAGAGGTTGAAGAAACTGAGCATGGGCAGCACGCCAAATAAGACCAGCACGATTTTCTGATAAGCGAAGGATCGCCCCCAGATAATGTCCCGCGGCCCGGGGTCATCGGTTCGCCGCAAAAAGAGGATCAGCAAGAACGCAATCATGGCCACATTCCAAGGCCAGACAACCTCGTTGACGCCACGCCCCAGCGGACCGATCGTGATTAGGATGAAAATGTGCATTGCGATGGCGGCCAAAACGGCAAGTGGACGAAAGCGTCTGATGAGAAGTCCAATACCGGCGGCGCATTCGAGTAAAGGCGCCAAGAACGCCAGATGGCGGACCAGCCACTGTGCGACGCCAGGCTGCGCTCCCATAAAGGGTTTCAGTAGAAAAGGAAATGTATCGCTAAGGAAGTTCGGATTCAGTTTTGCCAATCCACTCCAAACATAGGTCGCGGCAACGATGAGGCAGCAGGTGTTGAGGGCTGCCGCCGGACGGTCGGGATCTGCCAGGGCGAGGGCCAACAGCATAAGAGCGTACTGATAGAACCAGGGTTGTAATCGCGACTGATCCTGAAGAATAAGCAATACGAACAGAACGAACACCGCAGCCAGGATTTCGCGGCGCGGGAAGACAGCAGCCGTGCTCAATAAAACAGCCAGCATGAAAAACAGAATGTAATCGCCAGGCGAAGGAATCGGCCTGATGAATGACCATACCGGCGTGAGCGGGTAGAAGCGCGAACTTAGCCAGAGCCTGGGCGACAGCGCGAATCCAGCCAGCAGTCCCAAGATCACGCTGACTCGCAGCAATGCGATTTTCACTTTGGGGCCGAGGCGGCAAACTCCGGTGGATAAGCCACGACTTTTTTTGGATCAACGCCCGGGTCTATGATCACGCCAAAAAACGGAATCATCATCTCTTCCCATGTTTGGTCGCCCCAGAATACTTCGCGATTCGGATTCGGGTTGAAGCGGTTATTCGCAGAGTTGTCAAAGTGAGCCTCAACCCGTAGCTTTGTGCCCTTCGGTACCAGGATTGGCTTTTCAAGGTCATAGCCGAACTGCCAGTCAAAGTCGTATTTGACGCTTAGCGCGATCTGCCATTCCCCATTGGGATAAATCAGGCGGTAAGTCATATCCTTTCCTCGCAAGTGCATATGCGGGAGGAACCACACCAGTTCGGCTTCTTGTTTGAATACGACCTCCGTGCTAGTCTCCCAGTTCGGATCGCCGGGTGGAATGTGGAAGTGCTCAGCATCTCGTAGCGAAGTTGGAATTACGGTGAGGAACCGGCGCGTCGGTTTCTCCTTCGCCAGCGTGAATCCGACTTTAGTCTGGTCAGTGGTAGCAGTGCCGTTCGGTGTGTAATGCACCTGGATCACGAAGTCGGAATCAGCCGGGATCAACTTCGCGCCTCCGTGCAGACCATAGTTCGCGGGCGCGGTGCCTGGAACGTAAACAGCTTCGATGCCTCGAAGCGGACGCAGCCGATCGTCTTTCCGGACTCTCTCGATCGCGATCCCGTCGGCATCACGCTCCTTCGGCTTCGACGTCGGGACACCATATTTCACGCCGGGTCTGTGAGGTACGACAATCAGGTCCGCATGATGCACAACCGAGCGATTGCCAGGCAAGATCTCAATGGCCGTGACCCAGGTGTCCCTCTGGAAGCAATTGGGGACGGTGACCTCCGTCAATTCGAGAACGCCGTTGGCAGGGACGGGGAACGGTTCAGGCATCGCCACAACGGCGTCGGGGTGGATGGTCCATCCGTCCGGCCATGAGATCGGAGCCGGCTTATCGCGCGCGCCTCCTTCGGGAGCGCCGCTATCGGCCCACGCCGCGAGAGTATTGATCTCGCTTTGCATCAACGTCGGATTATTCAGAAACTTGCCGTAGCGCGTATCCGCGGACCAGGGCGGCATTTTTCGGCTCAGCACGGCTTCCTTGATGGCTTTGGCCCAAGGTCGCGTGCTCTGATAGTTCAGAAACGACATTGGCGCCACTTGTCCGGGCCGATGACAGCCCTGGCAGCTTTTCTGTAGGATCGGAAGAACGTCGCGATTGAACGTTACGGAGGACGGGGCATCGGCATCCATAACGTCGTCGCTCATCGTCAAACCCGCGATCAAAATCCGCAAGATTTATTGTACGCTTGGTCTGATATGCTGAGGCGGCATTCGCTGCGCTGAAAGGGAGGGTGAATATGAATTTTGTTTCCACGCGACGAAACTGGCTGGCATCGCTTGGCTCTGCTGCCCTAGTATCCCGGTCGGTTGCAAATGCAACGCCCGAAGAGACTACGCCTGACAAACCCATGCAAGGCGCGTTCATCATCCTGTCCACGCCCTATACCTCCTCGAAGGCGGTCGACTGGGAAGACCTCGCGGGGGAAGTCGATTTTCTGGATCGCACGGGTGTTCAAGGCCTGGTCTGGCCGCAGCTTTCGAGTGAATTGTTGCAGCTGACCAAAGACGAGCGGCTGCACGGGATGCAGGTGCTGGCCAACGCCGCCAAAGGCAAGAAGCCGGTGCTGGTGTTGGGCGTCCAAGGCGACGACACCGGGGAGATGCTCGAGTACGCCGCGCACGCCGAAAGCCTCGCGCCGGACGCGATGATCGCGATTCCTCCCAAGAAGGCCAAATCTTTGGACGACTATCGCCAATACTTCCGCGCCCTTTGCAAGCTGACCAAGCGGCCGGTATTCCTACAGACCTCCGGCGGCGCGCCTGGTGTTGTAGCCAGCGTCGAGTTCATGGTTGAACTGGCCCGCGAGTTTCCCAACTTCGGTTACGTGAAGGAAGAGCATGAGCCCGTGATCGGTCGCATGACCGCGCTGATCGCACAGCGTCCTGACCCCATCAAACGCGTGTTCGGAGCAAATTTCGGCAACGGCTGGTTATATCAGATGCGATTGGGCTGCGACGGAACCATCACCGGCGGCGCGATGTATGCCGACATCTACGCGCGCTTGTGGAATCTGCATCAGCAAAACAAGCCGGACGAAACGCGCGAGTTGTTCAGCAAGCTTTTGCTGATGCTAAACCTGGATCAGGACATCCCGGGTACACGCCTCTATATGTTGAGAAAGCGCGGAATTTTCAAAACCTCAGTATCCCGGCAGCGGGAATACAAATTGTCACCGGACGAAATCGCCGAAATCGAATACCGCTTTGCGGCGCTAAAACCCTATCTGCAAGTGTAAGCGTGATTGGGAACACGGCGCAATTATGAAATCGGCAATCGTACTGGTCCTGGCATTGAGTCCGGCCGCTGTCATTGCACAGCCTGTCACCATTCGCGTGAGCGCGGCGCGAACGCTCGGAGAGCTTAAACCGATCTACCGTTACTTCGGGTACGACGAGCCCAATTACACCTACATGAAGAACGGGCGCAAGCTGGTCAGCGAACTTACCCAATTAGCGCCGGAACCCGTGTACATCCGTACGCATTTCATGCTAGCCAGCGGCGATGGCACGCCCAATTTCAAGTGGGGATCGACCAATGCCTACACCGAAGATGCATCCGGAAAGCCGGTGTACGACTGGACCATCGTCGACCGAATCATTGACACCTATTTAGAGGCGAAGGCCAAGCCGTTCGTCGAGATCGGATTCATGCCCGAGGCGCTATCCAGCAAACCCGAGCCCTATCGGCCGGTCTGGTCGCCCGGCGCCGATTTTGACAAATACTACGTGGGCTGGTCGTATCCCCCGAAAGATTATTCGAGATGGGGCGAGCTGGTGTACCAGTGGGTCCGCCACGAAGTAGAGAAGCACGGAGCGGATGAGGTCGCGTCCTGGTATTGGGAGGTCTGGAATGAACCGGACATTTCCTATTGGCACGGTTCTCCAGACGATTACGACAAATTGTATGACTATGCAGCGGCGGCGGTGAAGCGAGCGCTGCCACGCGCAAAAGTCGGAGGACCTGCGTCAACCGGTCCGGCGTCGCCCAAAGCGGCGGCCTTCTTGCGTCAGTTTCTGGATCACTGTGCGAAAGGGACAAACCTCGCGACTGGTGCTATCGGGTCGCCGCTCGATTTCATTACCTATCACGCAAAAGGCAGACCGTCGGTGGCGGACGGTCATGTGCGAATGGGTATTTCGAAGAACCTCGATGACGTTGAAAAAGGCTTCGAGATCGTCGATTCTTTTGCGAAATTCCGCGATCTTCCGATTGTCCTCAGTGAATCCGATCCGGAGGGTTGTGCAGGCTGTTCGGCGCGCGTGTATCCACAGAATGCATACCGCAACGGACCACTGTATCCGGCTTACACGGCGGCGGTATTCAGCAATATTCTGAAGCTTGCCGACAAGCACAAAGCAAACATCGAGGGGATGCTCACGTGGGCCTTCGAGTTCGAAGACCAGCCGTATTTCGACGGCTTCCGGACACTCGCCACCAACGGCATCGATAAGCCGGTCCTCAACCTGTTTAGAATGGACGGTCTGATGCGCGGCGATCGAGTTGCGGTGGAAAGTGGCGCAGGCCGGAGCGTCGACGCGATGATCAAGAACGGCGTCCGCGAAGAACCTGACATCGATGCAATCGCTACGAAATCCGGCAGCGCCGTTTCCCTATTGATATGGAACTACCACGACGACGATGTACCGGCGGCGGATGCACCGGCTCGCGTGATCATTACAGGACTGCCGGCGTCCGCTCATCGGGTGCTCCTAAAGCATTATCGAATCGATCGCGATCACAGCAATGCTTATACCGCATGGAAGCAACTGGGATCACCGCAGAAACCGACGCCTGAGCAGTACGCTGGTCTGGAATCAGCGGGACAACTGCAGCTGCTGGAGTCGCCGCGATGGCTCTGGAGCGAATCAGGCCAGGTCGAGCTGAGTTTCGCGCTGCCGCGGCAGGCTGTGTCGCTGGTTCAGGTCAGTTGGTAGAAGTTTAGATACGCGCGGCGGTCGAGAGATTGTTCGATATCTTGGTGAAGACGTTCAGAACGCCGGACGCAACAGAGGGCGAGAAGGCGGCATAAAGCAGCACGATGGCGGCCATAAAGCATCCGTATTCGAGCATGTCCTGCCCCCTGGTGTCCTTCCAGATCTTCAGCTGAATGATGTAGGTCAATGTTTTTGCCATATTCTGCATCCGCTTTCAATAGCGACAGTTAAATCTTCGCATCGCCGACGCTTGGTCCCAAGAGATCACGAGTACCGATTGCGGCGGTAAGAACGGTGTAGAACTTCGATACTTCCCCACCGGCATTCCTTAGTACCTTGTGACTAGTAATTCATTAACTAGTAATTCATCCAGGGTCAAAACACCGCGGGAAGATGTACAATCTGACGAGATTAAGGGCTTGTCTAGGTCTCATCGTCATAAAACTGTTACGGAGTTCGCTGTAGAATTTCCGGGGGGAGGAAGCTCAATGAACCACGTTCGTTATGCGCTGATCACGTTATTGGTTCTTTCCGCAAGTCTGCCGCTGCTTGCTCAATCCGACAATGGTTCGGTTGTAGGATTCGTAAAAGACCCGTCGGGAGCCGTGGTGCCGAAAGCCAAGATCACGCTCACCAACGATGCCACCGGCTTGTCCCGTCAGACAACAACGAATGACGCCGGTTACTACGTAGTGCCCAACCTGCCGCCGGGCAATTACACAGTAACGGCTGAGGCCACCGGCTTCAAGAAATTTGAGACGACAGGAAATAAATTAGACCCAAACTCGGCTTTATCGGTGGACGTCCCGCTCCAGGTGGGCTCGGCGACTGACACGGTGGAGGTGGTGGCATCCGCCGTAGTTCTACAAACCGAATCTGCCGCGGTCGAGAAGCTCGTGACGCGAGCGCAGATCGATTCGCTTGAATTGAACGGCCGCGATCCGCTGTTCCTTGCATCTTTGCAGCCCGGAATGCGCAGCAACACAACCCTGGGCGACTTCACTTTCAGCCTGACCAACGGTGGCTACGCGGTGAATGGCGCTCGATCGAACGATACGCAGATCACGTTCGACGGTGCGCCCGCACTGAGAACGCGCGGGAACGGGACTAGTATTGGCGTGGCCGATGTCGACTCGACGGAGGAAGTGCAGATCCTCACCGCCGATTACGACGCCGAATACGGACGAGCTTCGGGCGGCCAGATCCGGATCGTGACCAAGGGCGGGACTCAGCAGTTCCACGGCTCAGCTTACGAATATTTCCGCAATTCAGATCTGAACGCGAATACGTGGGCTCGGAACCAGAGCGTGACGACCAACTTCGCCTCTCCCTTCCGGTACAACCAGTTTGGATTCAACCTGGGTGGTCCGGTCATCATCCCGCACGTGATTCCGAAAGGAAAGATGTTCTTCTTCGTCGGCGAGGAGTGGGCCCGCTATCGCAACGCGCAAACTCAGACGCAGGAAGTGCCGAGCGTTCTGATGCGACAGGGTAACTTCAGTGAGCTGCTTGGTCCCAACATTTACTACAGCACGACCAAACAGATTTACGATCCAACCACTTGCCCCTCCGTCGGTTCTGCGACTTGTGTTCCATTCACTAACAACATTATTCCCGCATCGCGGCTAAGCAAGAACGGACTCGCGATTCTGAATATGTATCCAGCGCCGACACCCGGATATCTCAGCGGGAATCAGAACTGGATCGCTGCTGCTTCGCAACCCGAGAATCAGCGGAAGGAGACCATTAATTCCGATATCATTCCCGGCCAGAGCGACAAGATCCAGTTTCGCCGCACCGCGCTCGCCTATTTCGAGCTCGATCCCTTCGATCAGGGGACGAACTTGACGCCCAAGGAATTCAATCGCCCGAATCAGGCGGGCTCGGTGAGCTGGATCCATACCTTCAGCCCGACACTGCTCAATGAAGCACGCGCCACGGTGAGTCTGGATGACGTCTACATCCCCGTGATCACGTCCGCGCCGGGTTTCAACCGGCAGACCTTCGGGATCGACTATCCCTATATTTTTCCGGCGGGGAAGGACCTGCCGAACAAAGTTCCCTCGGTGAATGTGCCCAATATGTACAGCTTCAGCGGCGGACCATACCCCTCGCATTCGACCGGCCCGATCTACACGGTCTCGGATACGATCACAAAAATCTGGCGGAATCACACTTTCAAAGCGGGATTCTACTGGGAGCGATCCGGCGAAAATGACGGCGATCAGATCAACGTCAATAGCGTACCGGGGGGCAGCAACAACCAGAACGGCACATTCTCTTTCAGCGATGGGAGGACGGGCCTGGGGGCAACGTCGGGCGTTGCCGTTACAAATCTAGCGCTTGGCTTGGCCGACAGCTACACCGAAATAGGCCCGCGCGCTTATACCATCTATCGCGGATTCCTGTACGAATGGTTCGCCCAGGATTCCTGGAAAGTTACCCAAAAGCTAACCGTCAGACGATCAACGTCCCGTACAAGGCGCTGTGGGGCAATCAAATCTTCTTCGATCCGGCGCTTTATAACGCGGGTCAGGCTCCGCAAATCGATCCCAAGACCGGAAACGTGATCATCGGAACCGGCAACGCTTACGACGGCATGGTTATTCCAGGCAGTAAATGGCCGAGCAACGCCTGCGGACATGGAGTAACCGCGGCCTGCGGCAGCACCTATAACAGTCTTTTCCAGAACCTGCCGAGCTACTACGTGCACGTCACCGCCCAGTTCCAGCCCCGTGTCGGCGTCGCATACTCGCTGAATGACAAGACTGTTCTTCGCGCCGGTGCCGGGCGATACCTGACGCGCTTCGGTCTGTTGGATAATATCTTCCCAGGTGCGAACTCGCCGTTTCAACCCTTTGTGACCGTCAACAATGTATCGGTGGACAATCCCACCACGGCTCTGGGCGGAACTGAACAAGCCGCGATCACGGTTACGACCCTCGCGCGCAATTTGAAGCCGCCAGCCGCTTGGAATTGGAACTTCACCGTGCAACGGCAGGTCTTCTGGAAATCGGTATTCGAAGCCGCTTATATCGGGCACCGAGGCCTTGATCTGCCTCAGGTTTACGATATCAACCAGGCCCCGGCGGGCGCCCTGACCTCCGCCGCCTCCGGCACGAACATCAACTATCTGCGGCCCTATAAGGGACTCGCGTCGATCCAGATGGAGGAGAGTGTGGCGACCTCTACCTACCACGGACTTCAGCTCTCCTGGAATCGCCGGTTTAGTAACAGCTTCGGCTTCGGTTTCGCGTACACACTATCGAAGAGCTGGGATAGCGGATCGAACTACCGAGACATCCTTCCCGATACCTACAATGCCTCGAATATGTGGGGGCCGTCGGAGTTCGATACCCGCCACGCGGTGGTTTTCAGTTACATTTACACGCTGCCGTTCTTCAAAGATCAAAGCAGGATCTCCGGCAAGCTCCTGGGCGGGTGGCAGATCAGTGGGGTGAATCAGTTCCAGACGGGAACGCCATGCGGTGTCGGGACGAACAACGATTACGCAGGTGTTAACGAGGTCGGCAGTTTCGGCTGCGGAGTTGAGGGCCAGTTTTGGACGAAGAACGGAACGCCGTCTATCTTAGGACAATTCGCAAACAGCAGCGCCAGCCCCAACCAATATTTCGCGACCACGAACTCGAGCGGACAGCCGATTTTCACCGCGCCGGCCGCTGGGACATTCAACCTTCAAAAGGGTGTTCGCGATGAAATCTACGGACCTGGTTTCCAGGATTGGAATCTCGGTCTCTACAAGCAGTTCGCTTTCAACGAGCGCCACGGTCTTCAATTCCGCGCCGAGGCATTTGATGTGAATAATCATCCGAACTGGACGGCCCTCACCGCCACCGGTGGGACCAGCGGCTTCTTTAATCCGACGTCGTCGACATTCGGAAAGGTGACGGCGAAAACCGGGCTCTCCCGGAACCTGCAACTTTCGCTGCGGTATTACTTCTAGCAGGCGCCGAAAGTCACAAAGAATAAAGCTTTCAAAGCGGGCACCAAATGTGCCTGAGCCCCGGAATCGGCCGCCCAGTTGAGCTGTTGATCGCGTTACCCGTCAGGTAAGGCTAGGGTCAGCAAAGTCTCGCATACTTCGGTACTCCCAAAGCCGGATTTTCTCGGCTTCCTGCGGATACATACATCACAGCAGTTTCACCGGCCTCAGCGCCTGGCCTGGTGACCAAGCCACTGCGTTTCGCGCTATAAATATTCCTGGGAGTGTCTGCCGTGCTTATTCGTCATCACACCGTAGTGCTTGGGGCTGTTTTGTTACAAGGACTGCTGGTAGCGCAGATTCAGCAACCGGCCGAGCCTGCTGTTCCCTCCGACCCCCTGGAATTGGTCACCGGTAACGCCCAACCCGTGCAAGATGTGGGCCAACGCGCGGAAATCATCAACCTGCTCCTCAACGCGCACCGGCTTTCCAATGTGCGGGCCCAGCCCTACGATTTGAAGACGACCTTCACTGCGTCGGGTTCTTCCGCTTCCAGCGGCGTGTGGCAGTTGGAGGACATGTCGGCCGCGGGATTCTATCGCTGGACAGCACAAGGCCCTGGCTATTCGGCTGTCAATCTGCAGTCCAATCGAATAATGTATAGCAATCAGCCTGCAAATTCCCTGCCCTTGCGGCTGCTTCAAGTCCGCGAGGCCATTTTCTATTCTGAGCCTATGGTGGGGCCACGAGCATCCTTGCGGATGGCCAGCGGCAGTGTCAACGGCGTCGCGGTGGTTTGCGCGCTAATCTCGCATAACTCCACTACACCAGGCCAAACGGGCGGCCGCCGGTGGGAGGAGGAGGAGTATTGCGTGGATCCCAAGGCGGGAACGTTAATGACTTACTCATTGGCCCCCGGCCTATACGTTCTCTACGATTATTCCAAGGCGCTACAATTTCATGGCAAGGTGATTGCCAATAAGTTCGCGATCACGCAAGCAGGTCAAACGGTCGTCGAAGCGCAGACCGAAAGCGTTGCCGACCCGCCCAACAATCCAGCAGTGTTTCAGACCGCTGGCTTAAATCAGATCGGTGTCGGACCGGTCATGTCGGCGCCTTGGCGCATTAGGGCGAGAAGGCCTTCACCGGCCGGCGCGACGGGCGGTACAGCGCAGATCGTGGTGGTGCACGGCGTGCAATCGCCGGATGGTCAAATAACGGAAGTGGAACTGTTGGCTTCTTCAGACGCGTCTCTCAATGCGTCGGCGCTTGCAACCGCATCCAAATGGGCAGTCGGATCAATAGGCCAAGAGCCGGAGCCCGGGGCCACGCCGCAGTCGCATGAAGTTTTGATGACGGTCCAGTATTTGCCTTCCCAACAGTGACGTTGTCGCATCAGGAGCTACTTAATGCGAAAAGTTTGGCTAATGCTCCCCATGCTGGCGCTGGGCGTCGGGATCGGACTGAAGATCTCTAGCAAATTGACGAATGTCGAAGCGCAGACACCCGGCGCGGGCCAGGTCGCCGTAATTGCCGACCGTCACCAGCGTCGGCGCGATCGCGGTCTGCTGCAAGCGATAGCGGTTGCGGTGGGAATCACCGTGACCATCCGGAATCCCGCCCGGCTTCCGTGCGCGACTCGAGAGCGAAATACATTTGCTCATACAGCCGCTCCATATTCCGAGCGAAGCCCACCGTGTCGCAGACCGAAGAGGCGCCCACCCGCGACCGCATGTTGCGCCGAAGATCCAACAGACGGTCTGGAGAACTCGCCAGCCCGATGGCCAGCGATATGTAGTCTTCGAGTCCTTGGCCTACCAATTCGCCCAGGCCAGCCGCCCGCAGGATCGAGGCACTGGTTCGCGCTACCCAGCGATCTCCAAGGAAAGCTATCACTGGGACGCCCTGCCAGATTGCCTCGGTGGTGGTTGTGCCGCCATTGTAGGGGAAGGTGTCCAGTGCGATATCGATGCGGTCGTATGTTTCGAGGAACTGATAGTGACCCGAGGGGCCCTCTAAGCGAACTCTCTCGGGAGAGACATTGCGCTGTTCGAAGAGGCCCAGCACAAACTGTCTGGTACCGGCCGAGCCCAGCGCACCGTTCTTTAAGATCAGAGAGCTATTGGGGACCTGCTTGAGAATCCTGCACCACGCTTCGATCACCTCGCCGGTGATCTTATATTGCGACGCCAAGCTCCCGAAAGTGATCGCTCCCGTGGTCAGGCACGGCGGGTCGGCTGCGGGCGGCACCGGATAGCTCACTTCAAAAGTCAGATAGGAACCCGGCACGCGCACAATCTTTTCACAATAGAACTTCTCTTCCTCGGTGGGAATCACTACGCCATCACCGATCAGATAATCGTAACTCGAGAAACCCGTGGTCGCGTACATATTGAACCACCCCGCGATCACCGGGGCCGGCCGCAGCGAAAATAGCGGTAGCCGGCGCATGGTGCTGTAGCCGTTTAGGTCGACGAGCACGTCGATCTCCGCCTGCTCGATTCGCTCGCAGAAAGCTGCGTTAGAGAGTGCTGTGGTGTCGTAGAACCGGTCTTGTTGGTGACCGCGATAGCCATGTTGGATCCGCGACGCCGGTGCATCCGAGAAAAGGTGAACCTCGAAGCGTTGCCGGTCATGCTGGTTGATCAAGCCCCAGACCGGCTTCATCCAGTTGTGGTCCTGGAAAAAGGATGAGATGTAACCGATACGCAGCGGCCGGTCGCCTCTTTTGACGTCGCGTGACGAGCGTTTGTCAGCCCGCTGCTCGGGGAGTTGCCTTCCGGCCCAGGTGCGCCGCGCATCCAGTATGACTTGGTTATCGCTGGCCGGGCTTCCGGGGATGATCACCGCGATTGCAGCTTCTGGCAATGCCGGATCGCCTGCAGCCGCAGCCCTGCGAAACAGATCCAGCGCTTCCTCCACCTGCCCCAGCTTAAAAAGCGCAAGTCCGAGATTGTGTTGAGCCTCTCGCCAATTGGGAATCATTTCCAGCGCCGTCCGGAAGCAGGCAATCGCGGCGGCGTATTCCTTCCGGGAGCTTTCCGCGCAGCCGGCCGAGTACCAGGCGCGCGATAGCTTCGGATTAAGTTGCAGCGCTCGCTGATACGCGGCGCTGGCACCCTGACGCTGACCGAGTGTCTGCAAGGCGTCGCCCAAATCGCAATGCAAGTCTGCATCGTCGGGCGTCAGGACCAGAGCCCGTTTCAAAACGGGGACCGCGTCTTCGGCCCGGCGCCGATTGGCTTCGTGCTCGGTCAAGGCTTGAGTATAATCCGCTCGATCCGGTCAGCCCAGCGCCTCCCACGTCGCCTCTATGATGCGGAAAGAGCACGGGTCGCCCACGGGAGTGGACTCCATCTTGTTCACGGCGTATGCGAAGGTGGAGCGGGTATCCATGTCGATGATGATCAACGAGCAGCCGCCGCCCAACCAGTAGATGGTGTTCGGGTGGGGCAGCTGCAGCTTCAGCAACGGGCCAGGAAGAGCGAAGCCCATGCCGAAGCGCGCCGGTATGCGCCTATGACCAGGTCCGGTCCCTCGATCTGCTGTTCCAGCGCCTTGCGGCAGCCAGCGTCGGACATGAGACGCTTGCCCTTAGCAACGCCGCCCTTGCAAGAATGGCGCGGATCGCGGCAATGGAACGAGCGTTGCCGTGCCTAACGACTTGGCGGTGATGCGCAAGATCCAGGGAGGCCCTACGTCTTCCGTTTCTGCTGGCCCCCCTAAGCGAGCTAATCGAATCGCAACGCGTCAGTAGGGTTCACCGTTGAGGCGCGGTAGGCCGGGATGAATGCCGCGCCAAGGGTCGCTGAGGCCAGCAGCAGTGTCGCGGCGGCAATCGCGATGGGATCAGTTGGTTTCACGGCGAAAAGCTGCGACTCCA
>Ga0210406_10001295_pt1 | contig 31111 bp, 24 predicted proteins | sample IncBWC30MmetaG_FD_155454 | JGI IMG/M metagenome (GOLD analysis project Ga0210406, IMG submission 155454) | Forest soil microbial communities from Barre Woods Harvard Forest LTER site, Petersham, Massachusetts, United States - Inc-BW-C-30-M | ecosystem: Environmental > Terrestrial > Soil >... | reverse complement strand
CGATGGCGGCTCTCAGGTCCAAGTCACCGGCACGGACTACATTTCCTACGACATTTACGATCTGCCGGGCCGCGACACTTTCGATCAGTGGTCCCGCAATCGCGAACTTCGCGAAGAACGCTCGCAGTCAGCCCGTTACGTTTCCCCGGAGCTCACCGGGTCTGAAGATCTCGATCAAAATGGAACATGGCGGACGGATCGCAATCTCGGTACGGTCTGGGTTCCCACGCATGTATCCCGCGATTGGGCCCCCTACAGAGACGGCCACTGGGCTTGGGTAGACCCCTGGGGCTGGACATGGGTCGACGACGCGCCTTCTGGATTTGTAACCTCGCACTACGGCCGCTGGGCACATATGGATAGCGACGGGAGCGGAGGTGGAGGTTGGGCTTGGGTTCCCCCGCACCGCGAAGCGAACCGTGATGAGCGCGAATATCGCCCCGTGTATTCCCCGGCGCTTGTTACCTTTGTGGGGGATTCAAATTCATCCCACGATTTCGGAAGGGGTGGCGGCGTGGCGTGGTTTGCGCTGGCTCCCGGCGAAGTGTACGTGCCCGCGCGTCAGGCCAGCCCGACCTACGTCACCAACGTGAACATTACGAATACCGTGGTGCAGCAGACCACGATAACGAATGTGGTGAACAACAACGTTCGGACAACGACCTACGTGAATCAAAACGTGGCTGGCGCCGTTACCGCAGTTCCCCGCGCAACGTTTGTGAACGCCCAGCCAGTGGCCCAGGCCGCAGTGAGAGTCGCGCCTAGCTCCATCACCGCGGCTCCGGCGGTTCACACCGCAGAAGTGGCACCCGTTAGAGCGAGCATCATGGGCGCAAACAAAGAAAGTACCGGAAGCGCCACAACTGCAAGTGCTGCGCCGAAGCCTCCGGATGCGGTGGTCAGCCGGCCAGTGGTGGCTAAAGTTGCTCCTCCGCCTCCGCCCGTAGGCTTCACGCAAAAGCAGCAAGCATTGCAAGCAAATCCTGGCAAGCCGCTTGACGCCAAGGCCGAGCAGACTCTGCGCGCGGCAACGCCTCAGCCTGTCGAACGAATTGTAAAAACCGCTCCGCCAGCTCCCGCGGTCAAACCCGTCGAAACGGCAGCGAAAAAACCGCAGCCGGCAACGTCTCTGAACACGGCGCAGCAGGTCCATTCACCAGCGCCTGGAGCTCCGCCACCAGCCGCAGCGTCTCAGCCGTCCGCTATACCGCAACAAGCTACAGAAAAGGCCAAGCAGGAAGCGGCACAACAGCAGGCAGCTCAGCAGGCCGCCGCCGAAAAGTCCAAACAGCAAGCCGCACAGCAGCAGACAGCGCAGCAACAGACAGTCGCCGAGAAAGCCAAGAAAGAAGCTGCTCAGCAACAGGCGGCAGCAGAAAAGGCCAAGCAAGAGACTGCGCAGCAACAAGTCGCGCAGCAAGCGGCGGAAAAATCTAAACAACAAACGGCGCTTCAGCAGGTGGCCGACGAAAAAGCCAAGCAACAGGCAGCAGCAGAAAAAGCTAGGCAGGAGTCTGCTCAACAACAAGCCGTGCAACAACAGGCCGCTGCAGACAAAGCAAGGCAGCAAGCGGTGCAACAACAGGCCGCAATCGAAAAAGCCAAACAGGAGAACGCGCAGCAGCAAGCGGTTCAACAGGCGGCAGCAGAAAAAGCTAAACAGGACAACGCAAAGCGGCTAGAGGATCAGCAGGCGGCAGCCGAAAAGGCGAGACAGCAAGCCGCACAACAGCAAGCTGTCCAACAACAGGCCGCCGCGGAACGAGTCAAGCAGGAAGCTGCTCAGCGGACCGCTGACGACAAGGCCCGGCAACAAGCGGCGCAACTCAAAGCCGTCGCCGAAAAAACCAGGCTGGATGCTGCCCAGCAACAACGCATTCCACCCGAGCAAACCAATCGCCCAGGTCCGCCTTCGACAGTCCATCCGAACGAATCTCCGGCTCCGCCACGCCTCGTTCTTCCACCCTCCGCGAATGCCGAGCTCGACAGGAAGCACCAGCAAGAGCAGGATCAGCTTCGTGTGAACCAGCAGCAGGACCGGCAGAGAGTCCAGCAGCAGCAGGATCAGGATCACGCCAAGCTCGCGCAACAACAGGCGGATGCGGCTAAAAAACAAGTAGTCGAGCAGCAGCATCAAGATCAGACTCAGCTATTGCTTCAAAAACACGCGGATGAGCAGAAACTATTGGCCGACAAACAGAAGCAGGAACGGCAGAATCAATCCAAGCCCCCAAAAAGCGATCCTCCTCCAAAGGAGAAGCCTTGACCGCGTACTAAAATCTCCGGGCAGGTGTGTCTTGCGGGTCCCGCCGTTCCGGCTGGGTGCGCCACCATTGCCTGAGCACGAACACTCCTCCGGCGACGAACAGTGTTCCAAAGATCATTTGATTGTGCCGCGCTAACCAGGCTGGCAGGTAGATATCGAAATTATCTCGCCGGTCCCCGGTGTAACGGGCTGCCAGGTCCGTCAACGGACAGCGGAAGTGGTTCAACGCCAGGACCGCGCATTCGAGCAGCACCAGTCCAGCGAGGAGGACAGCCCGGCCAAACTGTCGCCGCATGCCCGCAACCGGCAACGCCACGATGCAGGCGACGAAGAAGAACCAGATCGCCGTGTGCAAAAGCTTGATGCCGGCCAAAATGGACGTGGGGTCCGAAGGGAGCTTCACAGTGCACCCATTGTAGAGCACCACGCTGGATGCGACGAAGGCAGGTGGAGGCCGAAAGACCAGGCCAAAAAATTGAGGGCGCAACCGGTGTTTAGCCTGTTGCGCCCTCTAACTGAGCCGTTAAGTTTCTAACCTTCGCGATTCCTTCTGGCTGCACAACCACCGTGAGGCTGTTGCGCTCTCCAACCTGATTCTTCCTGGCTTGTCGCTTCGCGGTTCCATGTCGCGGCGCAACCCGCGGTGAAGCTTGCTGCGTCCCTTCAACGGAACCGTTCCGTTCCTAACCGACCCGAATCAAGCTGGCGGCGTGACCGCTGTTAGGCTAGTCGCGCCCTCCAAATGAAACCGCAAAAGCTTCGAGCTTCCCGATTCAATCTCGCGGCGCAACCACGGTTAAGTTTGCTGCGCCCCTTAAATTGATCCGTAAAGTTCTTAAGCTTCCCGGTTCAATCTGGAATGCAAAATAATCCTTCCGTGTTTTGGCGTCAATCAAATTCCGCGCAAACACTTGTGCAAATCTGTGCATGCTTGTGCAAAATTCCTGGCGCGAAAACGGAGCATCCAGCCTTCGAGTGCGGATTCCCAAGCCTGCCCTGCGCGTTTCCTTTGCTTACTGTGCTTCTCAGCGCTATCCTTCTGTGGCTTTGCGTGCGGCCAAACGACTTTCCCTGGAATGGTTCAATCGGAGAGCATTATGAGAATAGCTGGAATTCGTCGAGCGATTGCAATCCTCCTGGCCGGCTGCGGCGTCGGAATTGTGTTGTACCAACACTCTTCGGTTGCGACAGCCGCCGAGCAGGAAGGGCCCAAGTACAAAGTGGATGCCGCGTGGCCCAAGGAACTGCCCAACAACTGGATCATGGGCCAAGTCGGTGGCATGGCGGTGGATGGCCACGACCACATCTGGGTTTTGCAACGGCCAGGCTTGAACACGGTCGATGAAGTGGGCGCTGCGCAAACTCCTCCGGAGTCGCAGTGCTGCTTCGCCACGCCTCCCGTCCTCGTCTTCGATGCCCAGGGAAAACTGCTGCAATCCTGGGGCGGTCCCGGCGAAGGATTTGACTGGCCAAAACGAGAGCACGGGATTTATGTGGACAAGGACGACAACGTTTGGATTAGCGGCGCTGGCCCGAACGACCGGCAGATTTTGAAATTCAAAAGTGACGGCCATTTCCTCATGGAGATTGGGCATCCTTCCACCGATCCCGCAAACAGCACGCGCACCGATATCCTCGGGCAGCCTGCCGGCATGGAGGTGGATGCCGACGCTCACGAGATTTATATCGCCGACGGCTATTTGAATAAGCGCGTTATCGTCTTCGACTCAGACAAAGGCACGTTCAAGCGCCTGTGGGGGGCGTACGGTGATGCCCCGAATGATGCGGACCCCGGCCCTTACAATCCGGCGGCGCCGCTCGATCAGCAGTTCCGCAACCCCGTGCATTGTGTCCATATTTCGCGGGATGGCTTGGTCTACGTTTGCGATCGGGTGAATGACCGGTTGCAAGTCTTCACCAAGCAGGGCAAATTTATCAAAGAATTTTTTGTCCGGCCGCAATCGCTAGGCAGGGGAACTGTTTGGCAATTCGCGTTTTCGACCGATGAAAAACAGAAATATCTGCTTCTCGATGATGGCGAGAACAATGTGATCTGGACAGTGCGCCGCGAAGACGGCGCAATCGTTGGCCAGACAGGACACAGCGGGCGGAACGCCGGCCAATTTCACTGGGTGCACCAGGTGGTGTCCGACTCGCAAGGCAATCTGTATACGGGCGAAGTCGACACCGGCAAACGCGTTCAGAAATTTGTTTTGCAGCACTAGGTGCGAAATCCGCGCTGATTGACGTTGCGCGTCGTTAGAGCGATGTTTTTCGCAGGCGAAGCGCGTTGGCAATCACGGAGACGGAGCTGAAGCTCATCGCCGCGCTGGCCAGCATGGGGCTGAGCAGCCAACCGAAAATGGGATAGAAAACTCCTGCGGCGATCGGAATTCCAATTACATTGTAGAGAAACGCGAAGGCCAAATTCTGTTTGATATTGCGAATCGTCGCGCTGCTCAGTTTTCGAGCCCGCACGATTCCGCGCAAGTCGCCTTTCAACAGCGTGATGCCCGCGCTTTCGATCGCGACATCCGCGCCAGTGCCCATCGCAATGCCCACGTCCGCAGCGGCCAGCGCGGGAGCGTCGTTAATTCCATCTCCCGCCATCGCTACAATGCGGCCTTCTCCACGCAACTTCTTGACGATCTCGCCTTTCTCCTCCGGCCTGACCTCTGCCTTGATTTCTTCAATCTGCAGCTGCGCGGCTACGGACTTTGCGGTTTCCGTGCGATCTCCAGTGAGCATTACCACTCGCACGCCCTCTGTTTTCAATTGTTGGATCGCTTCGGCCGACGAACTCTTGACCTTATCGGCAAGCAAGAAAGCCCCCGCGGCTGTGCCATCGATCGCAGCATAAACCACGGTAACTGATGCCGGTCCAGCAGTGAGAACTCCCATCTTTTTTCCGACAGGAAGCTGAACGCCGCGTTCCTTCAAGAATTTCGCGGATCCGGCCAATACCATTTTGCCCTGGACTTTACCTTCCGCGCCGCCCCCGGGTGTCGCTCGGAATTCTTCGACGGATTGCAGCGACAACTTCTCGCTCTCCGCTGCGCGCACGATTGCCGCTGCCAGTGGATGCTCGCTAACTCGCTCCACGCTGGACACCAATTGAAGTAATTGCTCCCTCGAAACTTCGCTCTCTTCGAAGAGGACGATATTTCCCACTTGCGCTTTCCCTTCAGTAAGCGTGCCGGTTTTGTCCACGACCAATGTGTCCACTTTGGCGAGAGTCTCGAGGGCTTCGGCGTTGCGAATGAGGACTCCGCCGTGGGCACCGCGTCCAACGGCAACCATGATGGACATCGGAGTGGCGAGTCCTAGCGCGCAAGGGCACGCGATGATGAGTATGGATACGGCCGCAACCAGGGCGTGCGCGAAGCGCGGCTCGGGGCCAAGGAAAATCCAACCAAAAAAGGCTAAGGCGGCGATGAGAATCACGGCGGGGACGAAATACGATGCGACTCGATCGGCTAGGCGCTGCATGGGCGCGCGGCTGCGCTGGGCTTCGCTGACGAGTTTCACAATTTGTGAAAGTGTGGTTTCGCTGCCGACGCGCTGGGCTTCCATGACGAAGCTGCCGCTGGTATTCAGCGTGCCGCCAGTGACTTTGTCGCCGGGGTATTTTTCGACAGGTATAGGTTCGCCGGTTACCATGGATTCGTCGACGGCGCTGGCGCCTTCGCGGATCACGCCGTCCACGGGAATGCGTTCGCCGGGACGAACGCGGAGGCGGTAGCCGCGCTTCACTTGATCGAGGGCTACGTCCTTTTCGGATCCGTCCGAACCGAGCAGGTGGGCCTGCTGTGGCGCGAGATTCAATAGCGCGCGAATCGCGCCGCTGGTGCGCTGCCTGGCGCGCAATTCCAGGACTTGCCCGAGGAGAACCAGTGTGGTGATGACTGCGGCAGCTTCGAAATAGACCGGGGCTGCGCCATCCATGCCGCGCATGGAAGCGGGGAACATCTGCGGGAAGAAAGTGGCCGCGATGCTATCGAGATAGGCAGCGCCAGTGCCAAGGCCAATCAGAGTGAACATATTGGGGCTGCGATTTGTGAGTGACGACCAAAACCGCTGAAAAAAGGGCCAGCCACCCCAGAGGACCACGGGGGTGGCGAGGAGAAATTCGATGCCGTTTCGGATGGCTGGCGCTAGATGGAAGCCCAGCGATTCACCGAACATGGAAAGCAGCAGGACGGGGAGAGATAACGCGGCGCTGATCCAGAAGCGCAGATGCATGGAGTCGTACTCGGGATCGGCTTCCACTTGCGCGAAGACGTCCATCGGTTCGAGCGCCATGCCGCAGATGGGGCAGCTCCCCGGAGCCATCCGAATGATCTCGGGATGCATCGGGCAGGTGTAGCGTACTTTCTTATCGTCTGAGGCGCCTGGCGCGACGGATGCTGCGTGCTGCCTCGCCCCGCGATCTGCAGGGTTCTGAGGGTGGTCCGTTCCCGCGGCTCCGGGAGCAGCCAGAAACTTTTCCGGCTCCTTCGAAAACCTCTCGGCGCAACCCTGCGAACAGAAGTAATACGTTTTTTCCCCGTGCTCTATTTTGGCGGCAGCTCTTTCCGGGGCAACCATCATTCCGCAGACGGGATCCTTGTCCTTTGGAGGTCCCGGCGAAATCGGAAGTGACATACTGCCTCCGCTGTGCGAACTCATTGGGTCATCTCCTCTTTTCTCAGCGGTGCTACCGCAGGTGCGCGTAGATCAGTTCGAGCAATTCGTCGTACATAGCTTCGGTATCGGCTTTTTTTCCGCTATGCAAGGCCTTCGTGGCGCAATGGTGGAGGTGATTCTTCATCAGGTTGCGGGCCACGCCGCGCAAGGCCTCCTGCACGGAAGCCACTTGGGTAATGATGTCAGCGCAATAGCGGTCTTCTTCGACCATTTTCTGCAAGCCGCGGATTTGCCCCTCGATGCGGCGGAGCCGGTTCTGATTGGCTGCCTTGAGTTCAGGATCAACGCCGATGGCCTTGCGTCCAGCAGCTCCAGTATCGCAGGCGCAATTCGCCGTGGGTGCGTGCCGATTCCCTTTCCCCACGTTCCGAGCCGCCTTCCTTGCCATTGCCATGATACCCTCCACCCCTATTTATACCCCTATCCCCTATATAATGTCAAATGGGCGCGCGGCGATCACAAGGGGCGGTTGCCGAAGCTGCTATAATGAAGGCATGACACTTGTGGAAATCACCTACGAATTGAAGTCTGGGCTGACAGAAGAGCAGCTGCGTCACCTCGGCCAGTTCGCGAACACCTACGGATTGCGCAGCCTCCATGTGGACGAAGCGACGAACCGTTTGTCATTTGAGTATGACGCCTCCCGATTGCGCGAGACGCAAGTGGCGCATGTGCTGGGCCAGGCGCGAATCGCCGTCGCGCGCAAAGTGAATTGAGCTGATTGGAGTGAGTTAGTTCGGCCGGGACTAGAGGACTGACGCGAGCTTACGAGCAAGGTTTGTCTGGCGTGAGAGAACACCCCAAAGTTTTACGTTGCTTCTGAAAAAAAGGGGCCCCCGCTTGGGATCGGGGGCCCCAGAAGGCGCGTTTCAATTGCTGGCGTCGTTTTCACACCAGCGCGTGGGGTCATCCATCCTAGCTTCCCTCTCAGAGGCAGGTGGGAACGATGTATAAAAAGTAACAAGCAAGCCCCTTCCCCCTCGCTTTGTCACTCTTTACATCTCGTCATTTGAAACGCGCCCACACATCCCTGTAATGCACGGCTTCCGCCAATACTAGATTTGTCCTAGCATTAAATAAGAGGCTTATTTTGTTAAGATTAGCGTGATGGATGGATCGCCCACCGACTCCAAATCCGCACTCAAAGTTCAAATTGGAACGCGCTTCAGCCTGAATCGGGAAGCGAACGCCCCCCACCTAGTTCCATGACCCAGGTAACAAAACTCACGGGCTGCCGGAGCTATCGGTTTTCTTTTCTGTCTTCCGCAGAATGCTGCTATGCGACGGCACACTTACAACACCACCTCAAGGCGGCCCCGCCTGCCCAGACTCTATTTCCTGGGACTGACGATCCTGGTCTGCTCAGTATCACTTTTCGCGGATACGCCGAAAATGCTGCGAACTGTTCCTTCAGGTGGATGCTACTGCCATTGCACGGAATCACACCAGCGACCTGGCTGCGTAAAGTTGTGCTATTCGAAGAGATACGCGGCGCGGTGGGGAGCGATCAAATGCGCGAAGCCGCATATGCAAACGCCAGCCAACAACTCGAACGCGGGGCCGAGATTTCCACGCCCTGGCCGTGCGGAGCACGCAAAACTCTAAAAGCAGTTCTAAGTTGTTAATTGTAAGTTCTTAGTTCCAGTAACGAGGCGCTTAAAGATTGTGAGTTGCGACGGGCGCAGGAGTGGTGGAAAGAGGCTCGGCGCTGATTTCGTTTAAGAGTTTCGACAAAATCTCGGGGATCTCGAAGACGGCGCGGTTCTGCTGTGCAGCTACGTTTTTGCGAAACGCAGAGAGGGTGGCTGGCTCGAGCATGCGTCTTACGCCATCCACGACTTCGTCGAAGCCCTTCAAAACAATCCCGACGCCCTTTTCCTTCACCCACTCAGCGTTGTAGCGCTCCTGCGGAAGTGTCCAGGCATTGCACTCGATAAGGACCGGGAGTTTGCGGACCATGGCCTCCGCGATGCTGCCAGGGCCAGGTTTGCCGATCAAGAAATCCGCCGCGCGCATCAGCTTATGAACTTCTTTCGTGAAACCAACGATGTGCACTGGCAATTTCCATTCGTGCGCGCGCAATTTCCCCGCGAGTTCATCGTTCCGGCCGCAAATCAAGATTAACTGCAGCGGCAGTCCGGCGGCGTCCAGTTTTTCCGTAATATCGTGCATCACTTTGGAGCCGTGGCCGCCGAACAGCACGATGGCTGTGGTCAGGCCTTCACGTAAACCCATTTCTTTGCGCAAGGTGGCGGGATCGGAATCGTCTTGCACATAAAAATCGGGGCGCAAGATCATTCCTGAGGTCAGGAAAATATGGGTGTCGTCATGGCCCATGGCGCGAGCTTGCTCAGCGGCTTTTTCCGTGCCGGCGATGACGTACTGCTCCTTAATTGGCTCGATCCAGAATCGCGGCGGAAAATCAGCCAGGTCGGTGATGATGGTGACGAATGGCCGGCCGGGATAAACCGAGGTCCAGCTTTCGGAAATCTGCCTGTTGAAATGGGGGATCACGGAAACTAGCAGGTCCGCTGGCTTTTCTCGCCAGAACTTCTTGAGCAGATTCACGAGCGGCCTGTGGAAAACCCGGATGGTGGCTTGCAGCACGCGGAGAAGCTGGGTGCTGCCGAGCGTCCAGCCATTCTGCAACATAATATTGTACTGCTGCTGGATCCGGATGCCGGTGAGCTTGCGGAGAACGTCCAGACGGTCCGTAAGATCTTGAAACTGAACGAGTTCCAGCTCCCAGTCGCGCTGTTGCTGAGAGATCACCGTCTGTAGAGCGACGGCGGCGTTGCGATGCCCCCCCCCTCCATCGTGGAAGACGACGTGAATTTTTTTCATCGGGTGGGATTGTGCCACAGGTTTCGGGAGTCTCACAAGAGCACACCCCATGCCATGTGGATAAGTGAGTAACCTATTTGTGTTCAATGAGTTCCATGGGCACATTCACGCAGATTTCGCCACCTCTTTACAGGTTGTTCATATCCGATGTGGAAAATAGGGCCATGCGCTGCGACCTACATGTTCACTCCATCGCATCCGGAATGTTCACCGCTCCCGGGCTGGACCGTATTTGCCGGGAATCCTACAACGACCCCGCCGAGGTCTATGACCGACTGAAGCGGATGAGCATGTCCATCGTAACGATCACCGACCATGACTCCATCGATGGCGCGGAGGATCTGCGGCGCCACAAAGACTTCTTTCTGAGCGAAGAGGTCACCGTTCGGATGCCCAGTGGCACCGAAATGCACATGGGTGTCTATGGCATTTCGGAACGCGATCATGTTGAAATTCAGCGCCGTCGAAACGATTTTATAGCACTACTGATGTACCTCACCGAGCGTAAACTTTTCTTCAGCGCCAACCATGTGTTTTCCGGGTTGACGGGAAGGCGCGAGGAGGAGGACTTCCATTGGTTTGAGTCCTACGTTCCGGCGTTTGAAACGCGCAACGGGCAGATGTGGCCGGAGGCCAACGAGAGTGCGGCGCGGCTGGCGGCGCGGCTGGGAAAAATCGCGATCGCCGGGAGCGACTCGCACACCATCGCTGGCATCGGGCACACCTACACGGAAGTGCCTGAAGCGCGAACGGTGGATGAATTTTTCGCCGGGCTGCGGGCTGGCAACGGGCGCATCCATGGGACCCACGGAAGTTGCGGAAAACTCACGGCGGATGTCTTCAGCATCGTGCGATCGCTTTTCTGCGATAAGCCGTGGACGCTGGCGTTGTCGCCGTTCGCACTGTTGGTACCGGCATTTACAGCGGGGCACTGGATGAACGAGATTCGCTTTTGCCGGAAGTGGACTGCGGCAATGGAGCGCAGCGGAAAGCGCAAGCGGATGCTTTGGGACATCGATTCGAGTTTTGAGGCCAACTGGGCAAGTTGAGGCGATCGTGAGCAAATCCTCCAATGCGTCGGTGCGAACGATGGGGAAGAAGCTGCACGCTCGCGCGATTTGCCTGCGGGAAATCCTTCTCGCCTATGCCTGCATCTTTCTTATTGAGAGTGCTTGTCTGTTTCCGGCCGTCTGGGTGAGGTGAAGCGATGGCAGTCGCACGCAACCTCTGGGGTTACATCGATCGGCGCGATCAGCGTTTGATGCGCCGGATGAACCGCTGGCGCGCGCCGCGGTGGATTCGCTTCTGGATGATCGCGGCCACGCGCATGGGAGATGGCTGGATTTGGTACGGGCTGGGACTGATGCTGTTTGCTTATGGAGGCCCGCAGCGTTTTTCAGCCATCGGAGCTGCGGGGTCTGCCGCAGTCCTCGGCATTTTTGTGTTCAAGGCGCTCAAGAGACTGAGCCAGCGGCCGCGGCCTTGCCAGATCGAGCCGCATTGTTGGTCGAAGGTGCTGCCTCCAGATAAATTTTCGTTTCCGTCGGGCCATACCATGACAGCGTTTTCCGTGGCACTGGTTGTGAGCTACTTTTACCCTTCGCTCGAAGGGCTGCTCTTTTTCCTGGCACTGAGTATTGCGGTGTCGCGCATCGTACTGGGGATGCACTATCTGAGCGACGTCCTTGCTGGCATGGTGATGGGAGCCGCCCTGGGCTGTGGTGCCATCACGGCGTTCGCCTCGCTCGGCTTCATCTAGCGAGTTGACGCGTCACTCGAATTCCTCGATCCAAGTTCGTTCGTCGAATAGTTTGAAAGAGTCGAAGCGATTCATTGCCCTTCGTTCGTTTGAAGGCACAGGCGCAACCTAAACCGGGGTATATTGGGCGAGATGGCCGAAGCCGCCCAAACCTCTCCAAGCGCCGCGAGCCGTACAAAGTCTCATTCCTATTTGGTTTTCTTGCTACAGGTGGCACGGCCTGGCCTGTGGAGCACGACAGCCATGTTTTACCTTATGCCGCTCGGGCATGCGGATTTCTTCCATTCCGGAAGATTTTGGCTGGGATTGATTTTCGCACTGTTCCCTCTCAGTTTCCTGCTGTACGGCGTGAATGACATCGTTGACGCCGAAACCGATGCGCTGAACCCGCGCAAAGGAACGTTCCTGTTTGGCTCACGGGGCGCACGCGAACAGCTCGCCGCGTTGAAATGGCAGATTGCCCTGGTGCAAGTTCCCTTCGTGGCGGCGTTCTATTTCTTGGTCGGGCCGCGCATATTGGGATGGTACGCGGTGCTTCTGGTGGCTGTGGGACTCTACAATGCGCCCGGCATCGCGTGGAAAGGCCGACCTCCTTTTGACGTGTTGATTCAGGCGAGCTACTTGCTCGTATTCGTATTGAGCAGCTGGCTGAATAAGGTTGCGCAACTCCCCTGGCAGACTTTCTTGTTTGGCGCGTTGTTTGCCATGCATTCACATATTTTTGGTGAAGTAATGGACATCGTGCCTGACCAAATGAGCGGCCGGCTCACGACGGCAACCTTGATCGGGAGAGTGCGGGCAAAATTCTTGATTGCCACTTTTTTGTCTGTTGAAGCCACTCTGGTGCAGTTCTATTTTGGGGACTGGATCATCACGGACTTCCTCGCTATCGGTGCGCTGTGGTTTTTGATCGATGCGACTTTACTCTGGAAAGGCCGGGCTTACAGTCCAATGGAAATGCGTCTCTTCCTGTGGGGCTGGAACGCCGCCGCGCTGCTGGGAATGTTCTGGAATTGGACGCATGGCACGCTGACGCAAGTCGTTACCGGCGCGGGATTTTTATCGTGAGCCGGAAACGCCTGCTCGAAATCAGTGTGGAGACTCTTGAAGCTCCGCTGGCGGCAGAGCGCGGGGGCGCGGACCGCGTCGAGCTTTGCGGTGACTTGTCTGTTGGTGGCGTTACACCCGGCGCTGCACTCCTTCGGGCAGTACGAGCGCAAGTTCGCATTCCCATTTTTTCCATGGTGCGGCCACGTGCGGGAGATTTCGTTTATTCGAGTGCTGACTTTTCGGAGATGCAGCGCTCGATCGCTGACGCCAAGGAATCTGGAATGGATGGCGTCGTGCTGGGCGTCTTCACGAAAGACCGGCGCGTCGACGTTGAGCGCACGCGGGAACTCGTTGAGTTTGCGAAACCGCTGCCTGTGACGTATCACCGCGCGTTCGACGAGGCGGTCGATCTGCACCAAGCGCTTGAAGATGTAATTCAAACCGGCGCCAAAAGAATCCTGACGTCCGGCGGCGCGAAAAACGCGCTGGAGGGAGCCGCGGTGCTCGCCAACCTTATCGAAGCCGCGGGGGAACGGATCATCATTGTGCCGGGTGCAGGAATCAGCGCCTGCAATATCGACCAAGTTGCGCAGCAAACCGGAGCACGAGAATTTCACTCCGGGCTGAGCGCGGTTCTTCCTTATGGCAGCAAGGACTACGGGAAATTTGAGGACGAAGTACGCAAATTGGCTAAGCAAATGGCGCGGATAACGGCAGCGCTGTAACATTGACAGTGCAAAGGACCGCAAAGTGAAACCCGACTTCGCCCAATATGGATTCGTTCATCAGGAAAATCTAATCATGGCGTGTATCGGCGGCTCGCAAGCGCACGGTGCAAAACTGGGCGCGACCGACGATACCGACTGGTACGGACTCTACATTCCGCCACCAACCAAACTTCTTGGGCTGAACGCGAGGAGCATTTTGTTTTCACGACCGGAGGCAAACTCGGCGGCAACGGGCCACAAGATGTGGGTGTCTGCCTATATACCCTGATGAAGTGGGCGGGACTCGCCGCTAAGGGCAATCCATCGGCTCTGCATTTTTTGTTCGCGCCGCTTGAGTTCACGACCAACACGTGGGACCACTTTTCCGCCCGGCCTGAACTTTTCCTTGCGAAGGGCCATGTGAAGCCATTCCTCGGATTCGCAGACGACCAGATGAAACGATTGCTTGGGCAGAAGGGACAGAAAAACGTTTACCGCGCTGAACTCGAAGACAAATACGGATACGACACCAAGTACGCCATGCATGTAATCCGTCTATACGGAGAAGCGAAAGAGCTGATGGAGCAGGGACGCATCACCCTGCCGAGACCAAACCGGGACGAGTTGATTGAAATTCGTAGGGGCAAGTATTCTCTTGCCGAAATTCGAGAGCTCGGCTCACAACTTGAATCGGAGGCGCTAACTGCTCAAGCAACTTCGCCGCTTCCGGACAAGGTGGACCGAGATGCGATCAGCCTGCTACTCGCGGATGCTCACCTTCGATTCTGGAGTGCATCAGAAGGTCAAAGCATCCCGTGAGGTGCGGACATGGTGTAGTCAGAACAGAAGTTGGCCGCGCCTGATTAACGCCGCAATCGAAAATTGGTTTACTGCTCTTTTTGGAATATTTGGGCGGCACTGGAAGCAGCCCAAAAATGGCTAGGCCTTTTGGGCTTGGCGGCGGAGGAAGGTGGGGACGTCTAGGTCGTCGGCCGGAACATTCTGGCTGACTTCGCGAACGTTTTGCTGGACCTGGTGGACGACGTTCGGCAGCGTGTGCTGCACCGGTTCATCTGGTATTTCGCGGCCGGCCTTCCAGGTTTTTGGCAAGAAAGATTGCTTCTGGTGGATGTTTTTTTTGTTGGCGTCTTTGAAGCCGGCGGCGATGACGGTGATTTTGATCGAGTCCTTCATGTTGTCGTCCTGCACGGCGCCAAAGATGATGTTGGCATTTTCGTGTGCGGCTTTTTGGATGACGCTGGAGGCTTCGTGGACTTCGTGCAGCGTGAGGCTGGAGCTGCCGGAAATGTTGATGAGGATGCCCTGAGCGCCCTGGATAGAATTGTCTTCGAGAAGCGGGCTGGCGATGGCTCGGTTGGCAGCGTCGACGGCGCGATTCGTGCCGGTCGCAACGGCAGTGCCCATCACGGCGTAGCCTTGGCCGTGCATGATGGCTTTTACGTCGGCAAAGTCGCGGTTGATGATGCCGGGCACGGTGATGATGTCCGAGATACCTTGAACGGCCTGACGGAGAATGTCGTCGGCAATGCGGAAGGCGTCGAAAAAGCTGGTGCCGCGTTCGACGGTTTCCATCAAACGCTCGTTGGGGATCACGATGACGGTGTCCACGGCGCCGATGAGTTCTTGAAGGGCTTGCTCGGCCTGCATCATGCGGCGCTTGCCTTCGAAGGCGAAAGGCTTCGTGACCACGGCGACACTGAGCGCGCCGAGTTCGCTGGCGAGCGAAGCTACCACGGGCGCGGCGCCGCTGCCCGTGCCTCCGCCGAGGCCGGAGGTAATGAAAATCATGTCCGAGCCTTCCAGCGCTTCGATGATTTTTTCCGTGTCCTCGAGCGCCGCCTTGCGGCCGACCTCGGGATTGGCGCCTGCGCCGAGTCCCTTGGTGAGCTTCGCGCCGAGCTGCAGCTTCACCGGCGCCTGAGACAGCTTCAGCGCCTGTAGGTCGGTGTTGGCGGTGATGAATTCGACGCCTTCCAGCTTGGCCCGAATCATACGGTTGACCGCGTTGCAACCGCCCCCGCCTACGCCGATCACTTTAATCTTCGCCGGCTGCAGCTCCTCGCTGAAGCTCATGCGAATTCCTGCTTCTCTCGTGGTCATATCGTTCTCAACCTCCTCCAGTTTCGCTGGCGGCTCTCGGGCAGGGTCACGAAGCGCCGGCGAACATGGCTTTCAATTTGGATACAAGATTTCCAGAGCGCAGGGGCGCAGAGCGCCGCGCCTTCGCGCCACACAAAACGAGTCCAACTACGGTTGCATACTCCGGCTGCGCTACCTGTTCCGGCAGATCAGCCAAGCCTTTTGGTTCCGCGACGCGCACGGGCAGATGGAAGGACTGTTCGGCGAGTTCATCCAGGCCGTGGAGCCGGGCGCCGCCACCCGCGAGGACAAATCCGGCGGGGATTTGGCCGTCAAGGCCAGCGCGCTGCACATCGTCACGAATCAGGGAAAGCAATTCCATGGCGCGCGGCTCGATGATGTCGGTAAGCATGTGCGCGAAGATGGTGCGGGGCGGACGGTCGCCCACACTGGCAATTTCGATCGCGCCGTTCCCCTGCATGAAAGCGGAACCCGCGCAACCGTGGCGGCGCTTGAGCCGCTCCGCTTCAGGGATGGGGGTGCGCAAACCAACGGCAAGATCGTTGGTGAAGTGATCGCCGCCAATGGCCACGGCGCTAGTGTGGCGCACCACGCCACCGCCGAAGACGATTAGTTCCGTGGTTCCGCCGCCGATGTCCAGAAGACAACAGCCGAGATCGCGTTCGTCCTGCGTCAGGCAGGATTCCGAGGAAGCCAGCGGCTCGAGGACCGTATCGCTGATGAGGATGCCGGCCTTGTTCGCGGCAGTGACGAGATTCTGTGTCGCGGCGACGGAAGAGGTGACTAGATGGACGTTGACTTCGAGCCGCTGAGCGACCATTCCAATGGCGTCGTGGATGCCACCCTGCGCATCCACGATGAATTCGTGGGGAAGGACATGCAAAACTTCGCGGTCTTCAGGCAGAGTAATGTTGCGCGCGGCATCCACCGCGCGCCGCACATCGTCGCGCTCGACGTCCCGCGGCCGCTGACCCAAAGTGATTCCGCCGCGGCTGTTCACCCCGCGGACGTGGCCGCCGGCCACACCGATCAGCGCCTCTTCGACTGGGACGTTTGCGACGCTTTCGGCTTCTTCGACCGCGCGACGGATGGAACTCACCGTGGAATCGAGATTAACGATCAGACCTTTGCGCAGTCCCTTGGACTCGGCTGCGCCGAGCGCCAGGAACTTCACCAGCTCGCCTTCCATTTCGGCGATCAGCACGCAAGTTTTCGTGCTGCCGATGTCCAGCCCCACCAGGTATTTGTCTTTCTTCGCCAAGCCGCCGCTCCTCGGGATGAATCTATTTTGCTCTTGCGGTAGCCGTGCCCGCGCTCGAGTCGGGATTCACGACCACTTGCCTCGTATACTGCAAATCGATGGACTGCACGCGGCCGGCATTGGCCTGCCACTGCGAAAAATTGTCCACCAGCATTTTGTATTTGCCGGTGAATTCGCCGGACCCGAAGTGAATCGTGACGGCTTGCGCATCGTTGGCGCCCGCCAGTGCGGTCATTACCACGCGCAAATCCTTCGGATTGGAGAGATCGACTTCGCTGACGTGATCGGACGAGCCGGCGCGAACCAGATCGATATCCTTCATGAATTCCTGGAAAAGCTGCATGCGCTCCTCACACCGCTCTGAAGCCAGGTCCTCAGAAACGCCGCTAATTATGGGAAATCGCAAATCTTCGTCACGCGGTCGGTCAAGAATTACGCCATGCGCGTCGATCACTGCCAAGCTGTTGCCAGTTCGCGCGAAGGCGATGGGCGTCCGCTCAACCACCTCGACTCGGATGCGATTTGGCAAGATGCGCTGCACGGTAGCTGATTCGACCCAGTGGATTTTCGCGAGTTGAGCGCGGCGCTCATCGAGCGGAATGCGCAACACACTGCGACCGCGATCCTCGGCAAATTGGTGTAGCACCGCCTCCCGGCTGACGATGCGATTGCCGTTCACTTCGATCTGCTCCGGTTTGAGCAGCAGCATGCTGGGCGAATAGAGGAGAAACTGCGCTCCGTAAACCGCCACGGTCACGCTGGTAATTCCTGCAAAACTTAAAATAAGAAGCCGACGATAAAACGGCCAGCCCCGGCCGCTGAATTTCTTGCGGCGGATTTCAACGGGCTTTTGCCGGCGCAGATAGCGCGGCTCGTCGTCGGCAATCAGCTCCGGCCGGTAGGCATCGGCTTCCGCCGCCGCGGTGGCATTCCGCTGTATGGCCTTCACGCGTTCCAAACGACCACCTCATTCTCCAATTCGATGCCGTAATTTTTGTGCACGCGCTCGCGCACATCGGCGATCAGCCGCAACATGTCCTTGGCCGAGGCCTGGCCGGCGTTCACGAAAAAGTTGGCATGGCGATCGCTGACGCGAGCATCGCCAACCGAGAGACCTTTGAGTCCCAATTCATCGATCATGCGGCCAGCGGACGCACCTGGAGGGTTCTTGAAAATGCAGCCGGCGCTTTTCTGGCCGAGCGGCTGGCTGGATCGCCGTTTTTCGTTGCAGATACGAATACCTTCGAGGATTAACTTGAACGGTTTGGAGGGTAGTTCCAGAATCACCGAGAGCATCATATCATCGGGCGCAAAAGAAGTGTGCCGATATTCAAAGGAAATTTGATCGCCCCGGAGGGTTTCGAGCTTGCGGCTGGCCGCCCGGTAGAGCTTCACTTCCCGGACGTAGCTGCCGATCTGCATGCCGTAAGCTCCGGCATTCATGCGCAAGGCGCCGCCGACGGTGCCGGGAACGCCGATGAGCCCTTCCATCCCGCCAAGATCATTCTTCGCGCAAAAAGTGATCATGCGGCCGAGGTCCGCGGCCGCGTCGACGCGGGCAAAATTGCCGTCCAGAACGACATCAGGCTCGGGACGAACGAGTTGCAGGACAACCCAGGGCAATTCCCCGTCTCCGACAAGCAGGTTCGAGCCACCGCCTATAAATTTGTACTGAACGTCATTAGCATCGAGCAGATTCAGGAGATCGGGGAGGATCTCGTGTTGCCGTATGCGCAGCAGGTCCGTGGTTCCGCCGATGCCCAGCGAAGTAAGATCCGCCAGGGCCGCAGCATGCTGCAGCTCGACGTTCAACTCTGCCAGTTTAGCAACGATCTTCGGATCACCGATGCGCATGTGGCGTTGGATGCTCCGTTCCCAGCAGAACCATAAACTCATTGCTCGCGCGGCTGACATTGCCGGCGCCAATCGTAAGAATGGCGTCTCCGGGACGCGCCTGTTTCAGGAGGTACTCGATACCTTCCTGCATCGAACGAAAATAATGGACGTTCTTGTGGCCAGCTTCGCGAATGGCGGCCGCAAGCGATTCGCTGGTCACGCCGGGAATAGGCGCTTCGCTAGCCGCGTAGATATCAAGCAGAACAAGAATATCGGCCTGATTGAAGGCACGGCAGAATTCGTCCCAAAGGTGCTGCGTTCGCGAGTAGCGATGGGGCTGAAAAAGCACCAGCAGGCGATTGAACTTGCAGCCATGGGCCGCTTCGAGCGTGGCGCGAATCTCGACCGGATGATGGCCGTAGTCATCGACCACGGTGATCTCATTGACCACTCCCTTGATGTCAAAACGGCGGCCCACGCCGGCGAATTTAACGAGGCCTTCGCGGATTAGGTCAGCCGGCACGTTTAGGTACAGCGCGACTGCCGCTGCCGCCGCTGCGTTACGGACATTGTGCATCCCTGGCGGATGCGTAAGCCGGAACAAGCCGAGATCTTCGCCTTTGTAGGTCAGACGGAACTCGCTCTCCAAACCCTCCAGCTTCACATCGCTGATGACCAGATCGGCCTGGCTCGACGTTCCGTAGGTAATGATGGGCCGCTTCACGCTGGGGATAATCGCCTGCACGTTGGGTTCATCGATACAGAGAATCGCGGCGCCGTAAAATGGCACACGATTCACAAATTGGATGAAGGCGCCCTGAATATCGTCCAGCGAGCTGTACTGGTCGAGGTGCTCACGATCGATTGTGGTCACCACCGCGACCACCGGCGCGAGCATCAGGAAGCTGCGGTCACTTTCGTCCGCTTCCACCACAAAGTATTCGCCTTTGCCGAGTCGCGCGGTCGTGCCCGCCTGATTGACTCTTCCGCCAATCACAAAAGTTGGGTCAAGATGCGCCGCTGCCAGCACGGATGCGACGATCGACGTCGTAGTCGTCTTGCCGTGCGCTCCAGCCACTGCGATTCCGTATTTCAGGCGCATCAGCTCCGCAAGCATCTCCGCCCGCGGAATCACCGGAATTTTCATCTTGTGCGCTTCGACGACTTCGGGGTTGTCCGCTTTTACCGCTGAAGAAGTCACGACGACGTGTGCGCCATCGGCATTGGAAGCTTTATGGCCTTCGTAGATCGTGGCGCCGAGATTCTGCAGCCGTTCTGTGATCGTGGAAGGCTTGGTGTCTGAGCCGGACACGGAATAGCCCAGAGTCAGCAGCACTTCGGCGATCCCGCTCATACCAATGCCACCGATGCCAACCAGGTGAATGCGCTGAAAATTTCGGAAGGTGACCATCATGCGATTGCCCTCTGGGGATTTCCTTGCACGTTGGCGGCCTCTTCAATGAGGTTCACGATGTCGCGCGCGGCATTCGGCCGGGCCAATCCACGCGCGGCAGTTGCTATCTTTTCGATTTCCTGGGGTTGGTCGAGGAGAGAGAAAATTTCGCTAGTTAGTTTTTCGGCTGTGAGTTCCGTTTCGGAGATGAGGCGGCCAGCGCGCGCACGAGTCATTTCCTGCGCGTTGCGCAACTGGTGGCTGTCTGTCGCTCTTCCGAAGGGGATAAAGATGGCGGCTCGGCCCGCGGCGGCGATTTCTGCTGCGGTGATGGCTCCTGCTCGGCAAACAATCACATCTGCCCAGGCAAAGCGTTCCGCCATGTTGGTGAGGAAGGGAACAACCTCCGCGTTGATTTCGCGCCGCGCATACGCGGTGCGCACCGCATTATAATCGCGTTCGCCGGTCTGATGCACGATAGCCAATTCGTTCTTGCGTGCCGCGAGACGGTCCATGGCATCGACAAAGGCCCGGTTGACCGGCAACGCCCCCTGGCTGCCGCCGGTTATCAGCAGCCGAAATGGCGTTCCGAGCCGCCGGGGTGCGATGGAGAAAAACTCCGGGCGCACCGGACAACCCGTAACGACGGCCTTTTTTCCCCAGGCCCGTGCAGAAATTTCATAGCCCGTCGCGATGCGTGTAGAAATTCTCGCCAACACTTTGTTCGTGAAGCCAGGTTCAGCGTTTGGCTCAAAAATGACATTGGGCACGCGCCCCAGCCAGGTAGCCAACAACATCGGTCCCGCTGCGTAGCCACCAACGCCGAACGCCGCGATAGGTTGGTGCTGGCGCAGAACACGCCGAGCATCGAACATCGCCGGTACTAGCATCGCCAGGTTTTTCATGAGCGTGGCTCCGCCTTTGCCCTTTAGTCCTGCTACGCGCAGCGTTTCCAGCGGCAGTCCTGCCTGCGGCACCAGCTTCATTTCAATCCCGCGTTCTGTTCCCACGAGCACGACTTCCCTTTCGTTTCCTCTGGCAAGCCATTCCTGCGCAATCGCCAGCGCCGGAAAAACATGTCCGCCCGTGCCGCCGCCTGCGATCAGCAATTTCACTTGGCTGGTCCGCCCCTCATGCTTCCGCGGCCTGTTGCGAAATATTCAGCAGCACACCCGTAGCCAGCAACATGACCAGCAAACTCGATCCGCCGTAGCTGATGAACGGCAGCGGGATTCCTTTCGTGGGAACCATCCCAAGCACCACGGCAAAATTAATCAGCGCCTGGCACATGACCATCGCGGTGATCCCCATCGCCAGCAGCCGCCCGAATCCATCCGGCGCACCGAACGCCGCACGCATTCCCCGCCATCCGTAAACGACAAAGAGCGCAATCACAATCATCGCGCCGATGAAACCCAGTTCCTCGCAGATCACCGCATAGATGAAATCCGTGTGCGCCTCTGGAAGATAGAAGAGTTTTTGTTTGCTTTCCATCAGGCCGACGCCAGTGAAACCGCCGGACCCTACGGCAATGAGCGACTGCATCAGTTGAAACCCAGCGCCCTGCGGATCGGAATCCGGATGTAGAAAAGCCATCAACCGCGCTTGCCGGTAGGCCACATGAGTGATCAGCAAGTACACGACAGGGATCGCGCCGGCGACACCCACGGTGATCCATTTCCACGAGAGACCTGCAACAAACAGAATCGCTGTGGCCACTACAAGGATATCAATGGAAGTCCCAAGGTCGGGCTGCAACAGAATTAATACAACGTAGACCAGAATGGGACCAGCCGCCGGAAAAATCGTCTGCCAGAAATCTTCCTTGCGGAATTCCATACTGGCCTTGTTGCGGCGCTTCTGATCCAGAAACCACGCCAAATAAAGGATGGTGGCGAGCTTGGCGAGTTCTGACGGCTGAATACCTACCGGACCGAATTTTATCCAACGATGCGTGGCATGGGACTTGTCGAGAAAAAACGTGCCAACGAGCAAGAGCAACACAATGCAGATTACGGGATAGATGACCGCAGGCTCGCGCAAACGCCGATAGTCTGTCTTCATCAGGGCAAACATTCCAAGGAGGCCTATGAAAAGCCAAGCAGCCTGGCGGGCAAGAAAAATGTACGAATGGCCGTACTGCTGCTCCGCTGTGACGGCGGAGGCGCTGAAAATCATCACGGCGCCCAGCAAGCACAGCGCCAGCGTCACTCCAAAGAGCCAGCGGTCACTTTCCAGTCGTCTCGGCACGTTCTATCACCCTCTCGCAGAAGTCGTACTCGCCGCTTGCCGCTCCAAGTTGTGCACCAATTCTTTGAAGACGCGGCCGCGGTGCTCGTAGTTCTGAAACTGATCAAAGCTGGCGCAAGCTGGGGCAAGTAACACAACGTCGCCGGGCCGCGACGCGTGCGAGGCAATCTCCACGGCGCGCTCGATGGTCCCGGCGCGCTCGATGGCCACACTACCAGCGATCTGTTTCTCAATTTTTTCTGCTGCCGCGCCGATCAGCAGTGCGAGAATGGCCTTCTCGCGCAACGGTCGTTGCAGCAGCGTGTAGTCGCTGCCTTTGTCTTTTCCGCCCAAAACGATCAGGATTCGACCGGGAAACGCATCCAGCGCCTTCAGTGTGGCATCGACGTTGGTGGCTTTCGAATCGTTGTAATAGCGCACGCCGGCAATCTCCGCAACGAATTCGAGGCGATGCTCGACTCCCGCGAACGAGCGGACTCCGCGCGCGATGGCCGCGGGCTCGGCCCCCGCGAGGCGCGTCGCCGCCGCGGCCGCGAGGACATTTTCGACGTTGTGCGCGCCCGCCAGTGGAATGTCCCGCAAATTCAATATCGTTTCTTCTTCGCCTTCGCGGCGAAACGCAATTTCGTTTTCCCGCACGTAAGCGCCTTGCGCCACGCGCTGCTTGCGGCTGAACCAGTACACGTGCGGCGTCGCGGGCGCCAGCGGAGTGGTCGCCGGATCGTCCGCGTTCAAGACGGCGCTGTCGGTTTCCGTCTGATTCTCGAAGATGCGCGCTTTGGCCCGGCCGTACGCTTCCAGGGTGTGATGCCGGTCCAGGTGGTCGGCCGTGAGATTCAAGAACACGCTGATGTTGGGGCGAAACGTCTCAATCAACTCGAGCTGAAAACTGCTCAACTCCACGACGGTGGTCGTGTCGTTGCTGCTTTGCTCCACGCGCGCAATTAAGGGAGTGCCGATGTTTCCAGCAAGAATCGTGGAAAGACCGGCGTTCCTCAAGATATGTTCGATCAAGGCGGTCGTCGTTGTCTTCCCATTCGAACCGGTGATCCCGATCAGACGGCCCTGGAGAAAGCGGTCCGCCAGCTCCACCTCGCTCCAGATGGTGACGCCCTGGGCGCGCGCGGCTTGCAGCGGAGGTGCATCGGCGGGAACGCCAGGACTGGGAACGATCAGGTCCTGCTCGAGAAATGTATTTTCCCGATGGCCACCAAGCTCCAGCTTTACACCTGCCGACCGTAGATGCGTGATTGCTTCACCGATTTCGTTTTCTGCCCTTGCATCGGTGGCCGTCACAGTCGCGCCACGCGCGACGCAAAAGTGCGCGGTGGCCACACCGGTCCTGGCCAGCCCCACGACCAGCACGCGCTTGCCCCGCAATTCGAATGGATTCGCCATTTGCCTCGTAAATGTCTCAAAAGAGAATTTTTCGTTACCTCAATTTCAGTGTGGTCAGCGCGAACAACGCAAAAACCAGCGCGGCAATCCAAAATCGCACGATCACTTTCGATTCGCTCCAACCGAGCAGCTCGAAATGGTGATGGATGGGCGCCATGCGGAAGATGCGCTTGCCGCGCAGCTTGAACGAGCCCACTTGCAAAATCACGGACAGCGCCTCGATCACGAAAACCCCACCAACGAAAAAAAGCAAAATTTCCTGCTTAATGATGACGGCGATGGTGCCCAACGTTCCACCAAGCGACAACGAACCAACGTCACCCATGAAGATTTCCGCGGGGTGCGCGTTGTACCAGAGAAATCCGAGCGATGCCCCGACGAGCGCGCCGCAAAACACCGTCAGTTCGCCGACGCGCGGAATGTACTGAATCTCCAGATAGGTAGCCCAGCGATAGTTGCTGCTCACGTACGTCAAAACCGTCAGCGCTCCCGCCGCGATGACCGTGCAGCCGATCGCCAGGCCGTCAAGTCCATCTGTCAGGTTTACCGCGTTGGACGACCCCACAATCACGATCGCCGTCGCCACGAGAAAGGGAATAAATGCAAGCGGCCAGAGATGTCCGCCAAAATGGGATGGATTCAGCAGCGAGTGAATTACGAGATCGGGTTGGAATTTCTTCAAAAACGGGAAGACGAACTTCGTCGAATACGCGCTGTACGTGGCCAGTACCAGGAGCACGACGCCGACGACCAGGCTTACGAAAGTCTGAAAATAGATCTTCTTCTTAGCAGTAAGACCCAGATTTCGTTGCTTCGAGACTTTCGCGTAATCATCGATAAAGCCAATCACGGCAAAACCGAACAGCGCAAACAACGAAAGCAGAATAAACGGATTGGTCAAATCCGCCCAAAGGAGGACCGGTACCGCCGTGGAAAGAACAATGAGCACTCCGCCCATAGTGGGAGTGCCCGCTTTCTTCTTGTGTTCCTCGGGGCCTTCCTCGCGGATGAACTGCCCGATCTGCAATTCGCGTAGACGCCGAATGAGCCAGGGTCCAAACACCAGCGCCAGAAACATGGCCGTGAGGCTCGCATAAACCGTCCGCACTGTGATGTAACGGAAAACATTCAACGGACTGAAGTAGTGCTGCAGGGTATGGTATAGGAGATAGTAAAGCATCTCAGTGCCGTACCTCCTGACCTTTGATTTCTCCCGGCGCAGCGTGCCGCGCAATCAGCGTTTCCACAATCTGCTCCATCTTCACTCCCCGCGAGCCTTTCACCAGCAGCAGGTCACCATTGCCGATGAAACCCACAAGAAACTCGGCGGCTTCCTGCGGCGTGGCGAAAAACTTGACACGCTCTCGTGGGAGCCCAGCCGCCACCGCGCCTTCCACAATGTGCTCCCCATGACCGGCCACGCCGATAACCCAATCGATCTTCCCGGTTTTCGCCGCAAACTGTCCGGCTTCACGATGCAATTCCGGTGAAGCCGTCCCGAGTTCGCGCATTTCTCCGGCAGCGAGGATGCGTCGGCGGAAATTCGGTGTCGCTGCCAGCAACTCCGTCATCGCTTGCAGCGCCGCGGGACTCGAGTTGTAGCTGTCATTGATGAGCGCCGCCCCATTCGAGAATCGTAACAGCTCCCCGCGCATCGCCGGAGCGCGCAATGAAAGAAATACGCTCTGTGCCTCTGCGGCACCAATGTCCCATACGCTCGCCGTCGCCAATGCTGCCAGCGCGTTGGCGATGGCGTGACGTCCGGGAACATTCAGCTCCAGCCGCACTCGCCCCTCCGGACTCACATAATCAAACGCCGATCCGAGAGCTCCACGGTCCTCTATATCCTGCGCCATGAAAAACGCCTGCTTTTCAATGCCATAAGTTAATACACGCCCAGGCGCGAAAGACCCGAACGCAGCAACGCGCGAATCGTCCGCGTTCAGCACCGCAGTCGACTCGCGCCCGTTCAATCCTTCAATCAGCTCGCGCTTCGCAAGCGCAATCTCATCGACCGACGCAAAAAATTCCAGGTGCGCCGGCGCAACCCGAGTCACCACTCCAACGTCCGGCCGCGCAATCGCCGCCAGCCTTGCTAGCTCGCCGCGCCGCGACATGCCCATTTCCAGCACCGCCGCCTGATGCGTTTCCTCCAACCGAAGCAACGTCAGCGGCAGTCCGTACTCGTTATTGAAATTTCCTTCCGATTTCAGGACCCGCAGCTTCGCGCCCAGCAGTGCCGCCAGGATCTCCTTCGTGGTGGTCTTGCCGACAGAACCCGTGACGCCGGCAATTTTCCCGCCCCAGGACTGGCGCACTGCGCGCGCCAGTTGCTTGAGCGCCTCGAAGGTGTCGCCCACGGCGAGGCAACGGGTGCCGACTGTCCCCTCATATCGGGAAAGCTGCGCCTCCGCCACCACTGCCGCAAGGGACCCGTGCTCCAGAGCGCTGGCCACATGGTCGTGTCCATCGTGACTCGGTCCGTGGATGGCAATGAACAGTTCTCCGGCACGAATCGTGCGAGAATCAATCGACACGCCGGCCACCCGGGCCATGGGGTTGAGTCCCGACCCCGGCCGAGTACCCAGAGCGTCAGCCACTTGTGCAATCGTCCACCGCATAAATTCCTCAAAGGATTCGACTTACTCCAGTATCGCAGGCCTTGTTTTGTTCTCAACGGTTTGAGGGCTCCTCCTTTCGAGAGGTCACCAATTGGCTCGCCCCGGTATGGCCGGGACCCGAGCGCCCTCGTCACAGCCACTACCAAGCGCGCTAGGTGCCAAACCCTGAGCCGCCCTGCGGCTCGCCATTCAACGGGCCGCCGTTGCCCTGCTCGTTTCGCGGCCCTTCAAAACCACGCTCGCGCAATGCGCGGCGGGCCATCTCGCGATCGTCAAATTCAAACGTCCGGTCGGCAAGGATCTGATAATTCTCGTGACCCTTTCCGGCCAGCAGCACGATGTCCCCGCTGCGCGCCTCGTCCATGGCCATGCCGATGGCTTTTTCCCGATCAGGTTCGATCAGATATTTGCCGGCGGTTTTCTGGAGTCCCACAATAATGTCACTGATAATCTTCAGCGGATCTTCGCTGCGCGGATTGTCGCTGGAAAGAATCGTCAGATCGCTCAAGCGCCCCGTAACTTCTCCCATGACAGGCCGTTTGGTGCGGTCCTTTTGGCCGCCGCAGCCGAAGAGGGTAATCACGCGGCCATCGGGATTCAGTTCGCGCGCCGTTCGAATCAGGTTCTCCAAGGCATCATCAGTATGCGCGTAATCGACAATCACCAGGAACGGCTGCCCAAGATCGATTCGCTGGAATCGTCCCGAAACGCTTTCCAGTTCGCGGATGCCTTTTTCGACCACTTCGTTTGAAAGGCCCAGCGCCTGCGCCGCTCCAATCGCTGCCAGTAAGTTGTAAACATTGATCCGCCCGACCAGCCGCGAAACCACGTGCACTTTTCCATTTGGCGTATGCGCCGTGAAGGTCAAGCCGTCAAAAGTCAGCTGAAATTTCTTCGTGGTGATATCCGCGCCGGATTCCAGCCCAAACGTGACTGTTTTCTTCGCCAATCCCCCCAGCCGTTTGCCGAATTCATCGTCGGTATTCAGAACAGCTACCTCGGGAACGCCCGCTCCGGTGCCTGCAAAGAGCCGCTTCTTCGCCGCAAAATAATCCTCAAATGTCTTGTGAAAATCCATGTGCTCACGCGTCAGGTTGGTGAACACCGCGGCTTGAAAATGGCATCCCCATAGCCGGTCCATCGCCAGCGAATGCGAACTGGCCTCCAGCACGGCGTACTTTCCGCCTGCGTCGCGAATCTCCGCGAAGAATCCCTGCAGGTCCACCGATTCCGGCGTCGTATTTGGCGCAGGATAGTCACCGAGGGGGGTGTGATAAGCGATCGTTCCGAATAATCCGGTCTTCGCACCGGAGGCCTTCACGATGGCATCCACGACCGAAGTGGTGGTCGTCTTTCCATTCGTGCCGGTCACCGCAACCAGTTGCAGTGCGTTCGCGGGGTGCCCCAGAAAATTCGCAGCCGTAATCGCCAACGCCTTGCGTGCTTCACGAACATTTATCCACGCAACGTCAGCAGGAATCGTGCCGGCCGCGGGTTCTTCGCTGGCAACGGCAACCGCACCCCGCTTGATGGCGTCCTGAATGAACGAATTTCCGTCAGCCTTGGCCCCATGCAGAGCGAAAAACAGGGCTCCGGGCTGCACCTTTCGCGAGTCACAAGCTATCTGGCGAATTTCCAGACTGCTCGCGCCTACCGGCAGAGTAGTTTCAACGCCCTCAAACACCGCAGTCATCTTTTTTCGATTGTCCAAAGGACTCGCCTGGGCGGAATGCTTTCGTTGGCTGTCAACCTGGTTCGTGGCGGCGTCCTTTGCTTGTTCCTCTGGGCTCAATCCAATTCTCATCCTAGTGCCTTGCTCTCTGCAGCGGCTTCGCAATCTTTGGTGCCGGTGTCCCGAATTGCACGGTGACCTTAGCGCCGCGCCGCGCCTTCGCTCCCGCCGCAGGCGTCTGATTGGTAGCAAGACTGCTCCCAATGAGAACCGGATCCAGTCCCAATCGAAGACATATCTCCGTTACGTCGCGCATGGTCTTTCCGGAGAAGTCCGGCACTTGAATGTCGCCGCCTTCATCCACAGCTACCGTCACCGAGGGTGTCTGACTCAGGCCTGCCTTTGATTTTGTTGCGGGGGCTTCCGCGGGAAGCCGGTCCGGCTGCCCTGAAAAATCCGCCGGGGTAAAATCTGCAAGGGTAGAGCTGTCTGAAACGGCGCGATTTTTGTACGCGGCTTGGACCAGCCGCGGACCAATCGGCACGTCGCGCGGCACATCCAAATACGGCAATACTTGCTCGGCAATGCGCTTGAAAACCGGCGCAGCCACCTGCCCACCCTCATGTTCTCCGATGGGTGAATCCAGCGAGATCAGAATCGTGACCGCGGGATTGCTGATCGGCGCAAATCCTGTGAAGGACGCGATCAGCTGCGTCGCCGAATACCGCCCGGTCGCCGGATCGATCTTCTGCGCCGAACCTGTTTTGCCGGCTGCCGTCCAGCCATCCAGCCGCGCCAACGGCCCCGTCCCATTCAGGATTACGCCTTCCATGAGCCGCCGCAGTGTCGCTGCCGTTTCCGGGCGGATAACCCTACGTGGCTCTGCCGGTGCCAGCACGCCCTCCGCAGGTAATACCTGCTCTCCGCGCCTCAGTTCTGTAATGACGTGCGGCTTGTAGAGCATCCCGCCGTTGGCAATTGCGGAGACGGCGCTGATGAGTTGAATCGGCGTGACTCCCACTTCCTGCCCCATCGAGATCGATCCGATCGAGATGGCCGACCAATTCTCCAGCCGCCGCAATATTCCTTTGCTCTCCCCCGGCAGATCCACGCCGGTCAGCTGCCCAAAGCCAAACGCGCGAATGTAGTCGTAAAATCTCGGCGCGCCCAGCCGTAGCGCAATCTTGATGGCCCCGACGTCGCTCGACTGCGCCAGTATACCGGCAACATTCAGCATTCCAAACGGCTTGTGGTCGCGGATGCGGTGCCCGGCCACATAAACCGCCCCATTCTCACAATCAAAAACTTCTCCCGGACTGGTTATTCCTTGATCGAACGCCGCTGCCAGAGTGATGAGTTTAAAAGTTGATCCCGGCTCATACAGTGCCGTCACCGCGCGGTTCATCCGAGCTTCCGCTGTAGACTCGTTCGCCGCATTGGGATTGAACTTCGGCCAGTTAGCCAGCGCGAGTATTTCACCATTGTTAGGATTCATCACCATCACGGTGCCGGCCATGGCATGCGTCTTGCCAATCGCTACGGCCAGCTCGCGTTCGGCGATGTACTGAATCTTTTCGTCGAGCGTCAGAATTACGCTCGCCCCGCGCTCGCGCTGCGCTTCTCCGCCATCGAACCAGCGCTGGCGCGCATCCGCCATCACGATAATCTTTTCGCTCTTGCCCCGGATCTGTGCGTCCAACTCGTGTTCGATTCCACCCAAGCCCCTTTCATCAAGATCGACGAAACCCAGCACATGCGAGGCGAGGTCGCGCTTCGGGTAGATGCGTTGATTTTCCTTTTGGAAGTACACGCCTTTCAGGTTCAGTGCCTCCACCGCTTCCTTTTTATCCGGCGGCAACTTGCGCGCAACCCACACGAACGAATGCGAAGATTCCAACCGCGCTTCAAGCGCTTCCCGCGGAGTACCCAGAACGCCGGACAGCAGCCGCGCTGCCAGTAGCTGGTCGCCAAGCTCGGAGGGCACCGCGAACGCCGAGTCCACCGGAATGCTCATCGCCAGCGGGTGCATGTTGCGGTCGTAGATCGCGCCGCGTTTGGGCGTGATTTCGATCACATGCTGCTGCTGCCGCTGCGCTTTGGTCATGTATTCGCTATGACGGAAAAGTTGCAGGTAGCCGAGACGCCCAAGAACGGCGGCGAAGAGCAGAACTGTTAGGCAGACAACGATAAGCAGTTGGTTGAGCGGCTTGCTGCCAGCATGCAAATCGGCCGCTTTGCGGTTGCGCCCGGAATTTACTGAGATGCGGCAAGCGGCGGCGTGGTGGACACGGTTTTCCGGCATGGTGAAATCAGAAAGACTGGCGCTCCGCCTGGAAATTCATTTGCGTGACAGAAAACTGGTTGTCGAAACCTGTGCTTCGAAGAAAAAGACTACGGTGCCCGATTCGCCCGAACGGGAAGTACTGTCGCCACTTCGGCCCCATCCGGAGCTTCATATTCCTGCACCTGCGTCGGCAGCGGCTCAGTCAGTCCCAGTTGGCGGCGGGCGATCACATCAATGCGCATCGGATTGCGCAACCCCGCAATTTCCAATTTTAAGGAGGAGTTCAGCGAAGCGGCCTCCGCCTGCCTGCCCTTAACGTCCTCAAGCTGAAAACTCAAGTCGATGCAACGGAAATGCTGGTAGATGTACAGCATGAAACAGGTCGCGATCACACCGCCCAGCGCAACCGTGCGAAACAGCCTGCGCATCTTTACCGGCTCGACGTGGCGCACGATGCGCGAATTGTCGATCCGCTTTACGGTATGAAACTCAGCCATCGCCGAAGTTTTTTTCTTTCGTGCCATAACAATACCTTGCAGGCCTCTAAGCGGCCGGCATTCTTTCCGCACACCGCAGCTTCGCGCTTCGCGAACGCGGGTTGCCCATCATCTCTTGCTCACTGGGCTGGATCACGTGTTTCGTCAGCACGCGGAGCGTTCCTGCTCGCTCTCCCTCTTGAAATGCGTGCTTCACCAGGCGGTCTTCCCGCGAGTGGTAACTCAACACCACCCAGCGGCCTCCGGAATTCATTGTGGCGGGGGTCCGAGAAAGAAACTGCCCGAGTTCCTCCATCTCTCGATTCACCGCTATCCGCAGCGCCAGAAACGTTTTTGTTGCGGGATGCAGTCTCTGCCTTCCCCATTGCTTTCGGGCCCCTGCCACAGTCGTTGCCAAGTGCGCGGTATCCCGTAGGGGTCGCGCTCGTACGATCGCCTTGGCGATCCTTCTGGAATCGTGCTCATC
>Ga0210406_10001294_pt1 | contig 31132 bp, 26 predicted proteins | sample IncBWC30MmetaG_FD_155454 | JGI IMG/M metagenome (GOLD analysis project Ga0210406, IMG submission 155454) | Forest soil microbial communities from Barre Woods Harvard Forest LTER site, Petersham, Massachusetts, United States - Inc-BW-C-30-M | ecosystem: Environmental > Terrestrial > Soil >... | reverse complement strand
GGATAATCATTACATCAGCACGACATCGTATTGATCGACGGTGTAGAGGGCCTCGGTCTGCAGGCGTATGGGTTTGCCCGTGATCAGTTCCAGTTCGCCCAGGGCCGAGGATTCCTCGTCGAGCAGACGCTCAATGACGTCCTGATGCGCCAGCACCATCAATTGCTGGCACTCGAACTGGCGCGATTGCCGGACGATTTCACGAAATACCTCGTAGCACACCGTCTCCACCGTTTTCACAAATCCCCGGCCTTCGCAAGTAGGGCAGGAATGGCACAGGAGATGCTCCAGGCTCTCGCGCGTGCGCTTGCGCGTCATTTCCACCAAGCCCAGCGGCGACACCGAGGAGATGTTGGTTTTGACGTGATCCTCATTCAACGCACGTTCCAGCGCTTGGATGACTTGCCGGCGGTGCTCGGGCTCCTCCATATCGATGAAATCAATGATGATGATGCCGCCCAAGTTGCGCAGACGCAGCTGCCGCGCGATGGTCACCGCCGCCTCGAGATTGGTGCGGAATATGGTTTCCTCGAGGTTTCGATGACCCACAAAGGCGCCGGTGTTGACGTCGATGGTCGTCATGGCCTCGGTTTGATCGATGATCAAATGGCCGCCGGACTTCAGCGATACTTTGCGGTCCAGCGCCTTTTGGATTTCCTCCTCGACGTGATGCAACTCGAACAGCGGCCGGGGATCGCCATATAAATCGATCCGCGCCAGCGCCTCCGGCATGAACGCGGCTGCGAACTCCTGCATCTCCCGATGAGCACTGGGCTGATCGATCAATACTCTGTCGACATCCGGATGGACAAAATCGCGAAGCACGCGCAAATGCAGGGGCAGGTCCGCGTGCACCAGGTTGCCGGGCTGCGTGCGCAAACCCTTCTGGCGGACGAACTCCCACAATTTGCGCAGGTAGATCATATCGGCATGCAGGGCCTCCGGCGCTGCATCCTCGGCCGCGGTGCGCACGATGAATCCTCCAGGGTCTTGCGGTTCGATGCCCCTCTCCACCGCAGCCCTCAGGCGCTCGCGCTCGGTTTCGTCCTCGATGCGCGCCGATACGCCGACGCCGCGACCCTTGGGCATGAACACCATGTATCGGGACGGCAGGGTAATGTAGGTCGTGAGTCGCGCGCCCTTGGTCCCCAAGGGATCCTTGACGACCTGCACCAGAATTTCGTTGCCTTCGGCGACCAGCGAACGGATGTTTTCGGTATGCGGCGGCTCGATGCCCGTATCCGCGTGACGGGGGTCAAATATGTCGGAGGCGTGCAGGAATGCCGTGCGATCCATGCCGATATCGATGAAGGCCGCTTGCATGCCCGGCAGTACCCGGGAAACGCGGCCCCTGTAAATGTTGCTGATCAGTCCGCGGCGGCTGGCCCGCTCCAGAAAAACCTCTTGAAGCACGCCGTTTTCGACGACGGCGGCGCGCGCCTCATGCGTGCTGGCATTGATCAGAATTTCGGTACTCATGGCCTGACCGCACTGTACAGCCCGAGCCTGAACCCTGAGGCCTTCAGCAGCTCCGCGGTTTCAAACAGCGGCAAACCCATCACGCCCGAGTAGCTGCCCCTTAAATCTTCGATAAAAGTCGCCGCAAACCCCTGGATCGCATAGGCGCCTGCTTTGTCGCGCGGCTCCCCGGTATCCCAGTAGGCACGGACTTCGGCGGCATCCAGGATTCTAAAAGTAACCAAACTGTGGCTGACTTTGATCTCATTGCCGGCGGTGGAGCGAACCGCAACTGCGGTCATGACCTCATGCGTGCGGCCTGATAACTTAAGCAGCATGTGCTCGGCATCGGCCCTGTCCCGCGGTTTTCCGAGAATGGCTCCGTCCAGCACCACGGCGGTGTCTGCGGCCAGGACCGGCGCAATTGCCGCGCTGCGGCCAAGCCACCCGGCATCGGCTTTTGCCGCGGCCAGGCGCGAGACGTAGGCTGCGGGGGCCTCGTTCAGGCGAGGCCTCTCGTCCAATTCCGTTCCGACCAGACGGAACGACACGCCGATTTGCTGCAGCAATTCGCGCCGGCGGGGAGAAGCTGAGGCGAGGTAGATGAAGTCGGCGGGCATCATCCCAGGATACCGAAGGCCGTCGTCTTAGGCGCGGTGATAGGGATGCCCGGCAAGCAGGCTCATTGCCCTATAAATTTGTTCGGCAACCACGACTCTGACCAGCCCATGCGGCAGCGTCAAAGGCGACAAGGACCAGTTGTAGTCGGCGCGTTCCCGGCATGACGGCGCCAGCCCGTCCGGACCGCCGATCAACAGCGCCATCGGCCGCGCGTCGCGCAAGCGCTCGGCCAGCCACGCGCTCACCTGTTCGGTGCTCATCGGTTTGCCTGCGATCTCGAGCGCCACGACATAGTCATCCCGGCCGATGACCGCCAGCATATCGGCGCCTTCGCGCTGCACCGCTCGCTGCGGATTCTCGCCCGCGCTTCGAGTGGCCACGGAAATTTCCTGGAGTTCGAGAACCAGTGGCGTGCGCAAGCGCTTCTGATATTCCAGGAATCCACTGTTGACCCAGGCGGGGAGACGGGTACCGGCAGCGATCAGCCGGCATTTCATCCAGGCTCCCGGGCCTTAAGCACGCGCCGCGCGCTTCATGGCAGTCATGTCCCACAATTTCTCCAGTCCGTAGAACTCGCGAACGCGCGGCAGCATGACGTGCACAATCATCTCGTTCAAATCGATGAGAACCCAGTCGGCGTCTTGCTGGCCCTCGACGCCATGCGGCCGGAAGCCTGCTTCCTTGGCCTTTTCGACCACGCGTTGCGCCACCGAGCGCACGTGCCGATCGGAGGTTCCGCTTGCGATCACCATGAAGTCCGCGATGTCGGTCAGGCCCCGCACGTCCAGGAACTTCACATCCAGTGCCTTCATGTCGGCCAGGGCATCGATGACGACGGTCTTGAGGGAGGGTCCGGCGGCGGCCGTTTTTGGCTTGCGCGATGTCTTAGGTTTGGCGACGGCCTTTTTGCCGTCTACTGCCTTGCTGTTCGAGTTCTTTCGCTTTATTGGCACTAAGTCCGGTTCCTAGAGTAACAATGGGTGTCCAGGATGAGTTTACGCACTGGATCGGGCATGAGGAAGCGCGGATCGCGGCCCATGGCAATTAACTGCCTGACCTCGGTGGAAGAGATCTCCAGCTGGGTCACCGCGTGAATGAAGATGCAGCCTGACCGCGATTCGTGCAGATCGTTGATGCGGCCGGTGCCCCGGTCCACCAGCAACTCCCCCAAGGGGCCCATTCCCGGCGCGCGCCAGCCTGGGCGATGCGCGACGACCAAGTGCGCCAATTGCAGCAGTTCCTGCCACTGATGCCATTTGGGCAGGCTCAAGAACGCATCCATACCGACGATGAGACAAAGACTCCGGTCCGGATATTCGTGCCTGAGCTCCGCCAAACTCTCCACGGAATACGAGGGGCTCTCCTTGCGTACCTCACGATCATCGACGAGGAATCCGGGCTGCCCCGCTGTCGCCAGTTGCACCATTTGCAGTCGCAGCTGTGCGTCCGCAATGGGCTTATCGCGATGCGGAGGATTGCCGGCGGGCAGAAACCTGATCTCCTTCAGTCGCAGGGCCTGCTGCAGTTCGAAGGCCGTGCGCAAGTGCGCATAGTGAATCGGATCGAAGGTTCCGCCAAAAATGCCCATCGGGTTCATTGGGGTACCCTGCCTGAATCCGCCGTGGCTTGCAAAGCGCCGGCAAATGCACCGGTGAGACCGATGAGCGCGCTCCACGCATCGCCTGGGACCACGCCTTTGATGACGCGGTCGGCATGGCTGGCCTGCATCAGCAGCGGCGCCAACGGCAGCTTCTTCAAGCGGGACAGCGCGCGCACCGACGGTGTCGCGGCCAGGTTCCAGCCACTGCCGCGAGCCGCTGAGCGGAGACGGTCGCGTTCACGCGCCTGCCACATGCCGCGCAGCTCACGCAGCAGCGCCCACAAGATCAGCGTGGGTTCCACTCCCTCGCTCTTTAATCCCATCAATACGCGCAAAGCGCGCGCCGCATCACCGGCGGCGGCGGCCTCCGCAACCTGGAACACATCGTAGCGAGCACTGTCGCCGACCGAACGAAGGACCAGGTCGACATCGATCGAACCACCGTCCGCCAGCAGCTTCAGTTTCTCCAATTCCTGCTGCGCAGCCAGGAGGTTGCCCTCGACGCGATCGACGATCAACTGGGAGGCCTCCGCAGCGATATCGATGTGCAACATTTTCGCCCGGCCGCGCAGCCAAGCGGGCAGCGCGGCCGTATCGACCGGCTGGATCGGCACCCAGACACCGTGCTTTTCGATCGCCTGTACCCAGGGAGCGTCGCCGGCCTTTCGATCGAGCTTGTCGGTAACAACGAGGTAAGTCAGATCCGGGGCCGGTTGCGCCGCGAGCTCAGCGAGCAACGCTGCGCCCTTCTCGGGTTTGCCGCTGGGCATCCGCAACTCGAACAGCCGTCGCTCCGCGAACAGCGACAGGGATTGGGTGGCAAGACGCAGCTCATCCCAGCTGAAGCTGCGGTCGATGAAAAATACCCGGCGGTCCGCGAACCCGGCGGCGCGCGCAGCAGCACGAATGGCATCCGCGGCTTCACCGACCAGCAGCGGCTCATCGCCGGAAACCAGGTAGATTCCGGCCAAACCTCGCGCCAGCGCGGCCGGCAATTGTTCAGCACGCAAACGCAATTAAGCCGGCGCTCGCATGGCGTGGTTCATACGAAGGCGGCTAATAGCTGAAGGTCTCGCGCGCCGTTGCATATTCGCGTTCCATCCGTGCGACGAGTGCATCCACCGCTTCAATATCGTGGATGCCGCTGACGCTCTGGCCCGCGCTCCAAATGTCCCGCCACGCCTTCGCCGCCGTATTGCCGCCGGTGCCGAAATTCATTTTTGTCTTGTCCGCTTCGGGCAGATGATCGGGGTCGAGACCCGCGTGCGCGACACTGCCGCGCAGGTAGTTGCCGTTGACGCCGCTGAACAACGATGTGTAGACGATATCCTCGGCGCCGCTATCGATGAGCATTTGCTTGTACTCGGGCGGCGCATTGCCCTCTTCCGTCGCGATGAAACGCGTACCGAAGTAGGCAAGATCCGCACCCAAGGCGCGCGCGGCCAGTACGTCGGCGCCGCTGCTCATGGCACCCGACAGAATGATGGTGCCCGGATACACCTCGCGAATCTGTTTGACCAAGGCAAAGGGGCTCAACACGCCGGCGTGCCCGCCCGCCCCCGCACACACTGCAATGATGCCGTCCACACCCTGAGCGGCCGCCTTTTCGGCATGGCGCAAATTGATGACGTCATGAAACACGATACCGCCGTAGCCATGCACGGCAGCGACCACTTCAGAGGGCGGCCGCAGACTCGTGATGATGATGGGGACTTTGTGTTTCACACACAGCGCAACGTCTTCCTCCAAACGATTGTTGCTGCTGTGCACGATTTGGTTGACGGCGAAGGGCGCGACCTTTGCCTGTGGATTGGCCTGCTGAAATGACGCCAGTTCCTCGGTGATCTGCGCAAGCCACTCGTCAAGTTGGGAGGCCGGCCGCGCATTCAGCGCGGGGAAGGCACCCACGATGCCGGCTTTGCACTGTGCCAGGACCAGACGTGGAGTCGATACGATGAACATGGGCGCGCCGATGACCGGCAATCGCAGGCGATCGCGCAATAAATCAGGGATTGGCATTTATGTTATGGACTTTTGAAACTCGGATTCCGCCGGACTGTCTGGCATTATGGCGCACTCGGGCGAACTCCTACACTTGAATAGGATATTAAATTGAAACATATCGTAATGGCCTTGACCGTGCTGGCTGCGGCCGCATCACCCTTGACGGCGCTCGCCGATCAGCCGCCGCTCATCGATCGGAATCTGTTTTACGGCGAGGTGGTCATCGCCGGCGCGCAAGTTTCGCCCGACGGCCGCTATCTTTCATTCTTAAAACCCTACAAAGGCACGCGTAACATTTGGGTCAAAGGAGCCGACGAGCCCTTCAGCGCCGCCCGTCCCATGAGCGCCGAAGCAACCCGGCCCATCCGCAGTTATTTCTGGAGCTACGACTCAAAGTACATTTTGTACGTGCAGGATTCGGGTGGTGATGAGAATTTCAATGTCTATGCCATTGATCCGAAGTTGCCGGCGGATGCCAAATCCGGCGTCCCGCCGACTCGTGCGCTCACCAACCTGAAAGGCGTTCGAACCGAAATTTTTTCGGTGCCCAAGGCCAAGCCGGACATTCTGTATATCGGACTGAACGACCGCGATCCGAAGTGGCACGATCTGTATGAACTCAGCATCTCCACCGGCGCGAAGAAACTGCTGCGCAAGAACACGGAAGAGATTGCCGCGTGGCAATTCGATGACTTGGGCACGCTGCGCCTCGCGGTGCGAACGACCAAGTCCGGCGACACGGAGACCTTGCGCGTCGATGCCGACGGCTTCAAGCAAATCTACAGCTGCAGCGTGCTCGAAAATTGCGGCGCGTTCGATTTTGACGCAAGCGCCAAGAACGTCTACCTCGCAACCAACAAGGGCGCCTTGGATCTGACCGAGCTGGAGCTGATGGACGTCAGCACCGGAGCCACGACCAAGATCGAGGCAGATCCGGAGAAGCGCGTCGATCTGTTCAACATCGAAATCTCGCGGGTCGACCATCGGATTTTATTTACCGAATACGAGGACGACGCGGTCCGGCGCTACTTCAAGGACCCGGCCTTCGAAAAAGACTTCCATTGGCTGCAATCGAAGCTTCCGGGGCTCGAGTTGAGTTTCGGCGCGAGATCAAACGATGAGAATATTTGGATCGTCAGCGCGCACAGCGATACCGAACCCGGCCTGGTCTATGTGTGGAACCGGAAGGCGCAGTCCCTGGCGATGCAGTATCGAGTGCGCGAGGAGATTCCCCGCGATGCGCTGGCGCAGCGCAAGCCCTATCACTACAAGTCTTCCGACGGGCTCGATATCCCCGCCTATCTGACGCTGCCGAAAGGACTGGAGGCGAAAAATCTGCCGCTCGTGGTGTTCCCGCACGGCGGACCCTGGGCCCGCGATTCCTCCGGCTATGACACGAACGCCCAGTTTTTCGCCAATCGCGGCTATGCCGTACTGCAGCCCAACTTTCGCGCATCCACCGGTTACGGCAAGAAATTCTTGAATGCCGGCAATGGCGAGTGGGGCCGGAAAATGCAGGACGACATCACTTGGGGCGTCAAGGCGCTCACCGCCGCCGGAATCGCCGATCCGAAGCGCGTCGGCATATCAGGCGGCTCCTACGGTGGTTATGCCACGCTTGCCGGTGTGGCCTTTACACCGACTGTTTACGCCGCGGCGGTTGCCTATGTGGCGCCGTCCAATTTGATCACCCTGCTCGACGCCATACCGCCCTACTGGGAAGCGGGACGCAAGCAGATGTACACCCGCATGGGCGATCCGACGACCGCGCAGGGCAAATCCTTGTTGATCGCAGAGTCGCCGCTGACCCAGGCAAAGGCGATCGTCACGCCGCTGTTGGTGGTCCAGGGCAAGAACGATCCGCGCGTCAATGTCCGCGAAAGTGATCAGATCGTCGCTGCCGTGCGCGACAACGGCAAGCCGGTCAAATACATCGTGGCGCCGGATGAAGGTCACGGCTTCGCGCGGCCCATCAACACCCTGGCATATGTGACTGCGTCCGAGGATTTCTTCGCGAAGTACCTCGGCGGGCGCAGCCAAAAAGACGTCCCCGCCGATGTGGCCGCCAAACTCAAGGAGATTACGGTCGACCCGAAGACGGTGAGCGGGGTCGTGAGCCTGAAGGGTGCGTTGGCGCCCAAGTAGAATTCCTGGGGGATGGGAAGCTTCGAGGCAACAAAAGGCGCAGTTGCCTCGAAGCTTTCCATGCCCCTATGACTTTCGCCTGGACCTCTCAACATCACATGCTGGCGGACGAGTTTGGAATCGCCGTCCTCGGTCGGGCAACGTCATTCGCGTTCCTAGTCTGGAAAATCAGGTGTCGCTCCAACACCGGCATCGTCACCGTGATGTTGAACGGTTCGAGCACCCGGCCGAGCGCTACCCCAACCGGCCACAATCACAGTGCCGAGGTGCGTCGGCGGATTTTCGCGACGGGAATTTTGATGTCGGCGGACGAGGACTGCGGCTCGGAGGAAGACTCGGTGCCGCAGTTGTCACAACCGCCGCACGCACCCGGCGCCGAGCCCGAGGACGCCGCGTCAAGCTTTTGCGCCACCCGGCGGAGCCTGAAGAAACCCGGGGCGGCAGCCAGCGCGGAGCTCATGGTCTGCAGCATGCGTCTCTTCAATGCTCGCGGACCGAGCTTGTACACCGCATAGGCAACGCTCGCGAGCAGCAGCACGCCCACCAGAAAATTGTCGAGTACTGCGTTCATGATGTCATCAGCTGAGCGCCGTCGCGACGCGAAACGTGATCCAAGATCCTACGTAGGCCATCGCGAAGAGATACGCCGCCATGATTATCGGGTAGCGCCAAGAATTGGTCTCGCGCTTGACCGTCGCCAGCGTGGAGAGGCACTGCGGGGCGAATACGTACCAGGCCAGCAGTGAGAGGGCCGTCGGCAAGCTCCACGACTGCGTGATGAGCGGCGTCAGGGCGCCGCTGATGTCGTTGCCCGTCGCGGACAGCGCATAAACCGTTCCCAATGCGCCCACCGCAACCTCGCGCGCCGCAAGACCCGGCACCAGCGCAATGGAAATCTGCCAATTGAAGCCGATGGGCTTGAATATCACGGCGAGCCACGCGCCCAAGTGTCCGGCAACGCTGTACTGAATCGCCGGCCCGGTCGCGCCCGGCGGCGGCGCCGGAAATGAGCTCAAGGCCCAGAGGATGACCATCAGCGCCAGAATGATGGTGCCGACGCGGCTCATGAAGATCTCGACTCGCTGCCACAGGCCGATGACTAGATTGCGCAAATTTGGCCAGTGATACGCCGGCAGTTCGAGCATGAGGGCCTGAAATCCGCCGCCCTTGCCGCGGCGCTTGAGCACGAACGCCACGGCCATCGCGCTCACGATGCCGGCGAGATACAGCGCGAACAGCACCACACCCTGCAATTCCAGTCCGCCCCACATGCTGCGGCGCGGAATGAAGGCAGCGATGATCAGCGCGTAAACCGGCAAGCGCGCCGAGCAGGTCATCAGCGGCGCAATCATGATCGTGGTCAGTCGATCGCGCGGATTTTGAATGGTGCGCGTCGCCATGATCCCGGGGATGGCACACGCGAAGCTCGACAGCAAGGGGATGAATGCCCGCCCCGACAGCCCAACGCTGCCCATGACACGATCGAGCAGGAATGCGGCGCGCGGCAGATAGCCCGAGTCTTCGAGAATCAGGATGAAAAAGAACAGGATGATGATCTGCGGCAAAAACACCAATACGCTGCCGACGCCGGCGAGTATGCCGTTGATCGCCAAATCCTTCAGCAGGCTCGCCGGCAGCCCCGCTCCCAGCCAATTGCCGAGGGCCGCGACACCCAGTTTGATCTCGTCCATCGGCACTTGCGCCCAGGCGAACACCGCCTGGAACACCAGGAACAGAATCACGGCCAGAATCAGGGGCCCGAGCACCGGGTGCAGCACCAAGGCATCGAGGCGATCGCTGAAGGTCACGCCATCGAGCCGATCAGCACCCACAACGCTTAAGATCCTGCGCACTTCGGCTTGATCGTGCTCGATATCCGATCTGCTCAACGGTTGCCAGACAGCGTTGCGCGACGAGCGTTCGGGCATGGCCGTGGCATCGAGCACTTTGATCAACGCGCGCACACCGGCGGTCTTGACGCCGACCGTTTCAACCACCGGCACGCCCAACTCCAGCCCAAGGCGCTCGGCATCGATGACGATGCCCTTGCGGCGCGCGATATCAGTCATGTTGAGCGCCACCACCATGGGCAAACCCAACCGCTTCAGGCTCAAGACCAATCTTAAGTTTTGGCGAAGATTCGTCGCATCGGTGACGCAGACAACGAAATCCGGCGCCGTCTCGCCGGTGCGCTTGCCCAGGAGGACGTCGGCCGTCACCTGTTCGTCGGGTGTCAGCGGGTCCAGGCTGTATGCGCCGGGTAAATCCAGAATTCGTATACGCAGGCCGGATGGCGTGACCAGCGAACCCTCTTTGCGTTCGACGGTTACGCCGGCGTAATTGGCAACCTTCTGGCGGCTGCCGGTCAGAATATTGAAAAGTGCCGTCTTACCGCAGTTGGGATTGCCAACCAGAGCGATCAGAGGGCTCGGGGCGCTGGGCGCGGCGTCCATGGAATCAGGAGCCCTAGGGGAGCTGCGGCTGCTCCGGACAAACGCGGATACAGGCGGCCTCGAAAAGTCGCAGCGCAAAAGTGCCCGTTCCGATGCGCACGGCAATGGGCGCCCGAGCCATGAGCCCCCGGGCCACGATGCGCACCGCCTCACCCGGTAGAAAGCCCAGCTCGGCCAGGCGCCTTCCCAGGTCTGCGGGTCCCTTGGAATCGGCCTCCGACACGGAAACCACCCGCGCCGAGGCCCCTGGGGCCAGTTCCATGAGTGGGATATCTTGAGAAACCAACATGAACGCGATTCTACATGAGAATCGTTCCCATTACTATTACGGGATCACAAATCCCATCTGATAGTCTTAACTCCCCAGAACCATCGGAGGCGTATGAAATGCCTACGCTTTTTGAGAAGATCATTGCCGGCGACCTGCCGGCGACCGTGCTTTACCGCGACCCTCGTGTAATCGCCTTTTTGGATATCCGCCCTGCGGCTCCGGTGCATATACTAATCGTCCCGAATAAACCCATTCCCACAGCCAATGATATTGCCGACGAGGATGAATCGCTGATCGGCCACATGTTCATCGTGGCGCGCGATCTCGCCCGACAGCAGGGGATCGCCGAAAGCGGCTACCGTCTGATTATCAATTGCAATGCGCATGGCGGACAGGAGGTGTATCACTTGCATGTGCATCTTCTGGGCGGGCGGCCTCTGGGGCCCATGGTGGCGCGGGCATGAATGCGACAAACGGGAAACAAATGATGAAGAAGAAAAAGGCCGCACAAGCCAAATCACGCCCTGCCTCACGGCGCTCGGTCAAAAAACCCTCGGTCAGCGCCGCGAAATCCACGCGCGCGCTCAAGGCACGCGAGATCTCCCGCCCGAGTCCCCGCAGCGTACCGCGACGCGAGTTGTATCCCGCGCTCGATCCGTATCGGCACGGCCACCTGCGCGTCTCGGACGTTCATGAAATTTATTATGAGGAAAGCGGCAATCCCGCCGGCAAACCTGCTGTGTTCCTGCATGGCGGACCCGGTGCAGGCTCCGACAAGCGGGCGCGGCAATTCTTCGACCCGCGGCATTACCGCATCGTCGTATTCGACCAGCGCGGCTGTGGACGCAGCCGCCCGAGCGCAAGCCTGATCGAGAATACGACCTGGCACCTGGTCGCGGACATCGAGCGTTTGCGCAAACACTTGAACATCGAGCGCTGGTTGGTGTTCGGTGGATCCTGGGGCAGCACGCTGGCACTGGCGTATGCCGAGGCTCACCCTGAGCGGGTGACTGAAATCGTGCTGCGCGGAATTTTCCTGTTGCGCTATGCTGAAATACGCTGGTTCTATCAGCACGGCGCCTCCGAAATATTCCCCGATTTCTGGGAGGCCTATCGCGACGCGATCCCTCTGGATGAACGGGACGATTTCTTGAGCGCCTATCACAAGCGCCTCACCGGCACCGATCAGCGTGCGGCGTTGGCCGCGGCGCGCGCATGGTCGATGTGGGAGGCTGCCTGCAGCTTTCTGCACAGCAACGTCGACAACATCAAGAAGTGGGGCGAAGATCAGTTCGCCTTGTCGGTCGCGCGTATCGAATGCCACTACTTCGTGAACCGCGGCTTCCTGCGCAGCGAGAGCCAATTGATCGACGACGTACCGCGCATTCGGCACATACCGACAACCATCGTGCAGGGCCGCTACGACGTCGTGTGTCCTGCGACCAGCGCCTGGGATTTGCACCGCGCATGGCCGGAGGCGGATTTCCGAATGGTGCCGGACGCCGGACACTCGGCATTCGAGCCGGGCAATGCTCATGAACTCGTTCTGGCGACCGATCGATATCGCAGCCGCTAGCGAGATCCAGGCGATGAATGCGCTTTAATGCCTGCGCCGCGCTTGCCGCGGCAATGCTCCTGTTCTCGCCCGCATGGGCAGAAGTGGGCAACCCGGAAACCGCGCCGGGAACCAAACTGCTGCGATTTCCCAACGTACTGCATGACCGTGTCGTCTTCAGCTATGCGGGAGATTTGTGGACTGTCGGCACGCAGGGAGGAACCGCGACGCGGCTTACCTCGCATCCCGGATTGGAGTTGTTCGCCAAATTCTCACCTGACGGGCGCCACATCGCCTTCACCGGACAGTATGGCGGGGATGAACAGGTCTATGTCATGCCCGCCGGCGGCGGAACGCCGAAGCAACTCACGTTCTATCCCGCCCCCGGCCCGCTGGCGGAGCGCTGGGGCTACGACAATCAAGTGTATGGGTGGACGCCGGACGGCAAATCCGTTCTCTTCAGATCCGCCCGCGATGGCTACATCTTGACGGATGCGAAGCTGTATACGGTTCCGATGAACGGCGGTGCCGCGGTGCCGCTGCCCATGCCGAAGTCGGGTGCCGGTTGCTTTTCTCCTGACGGCACGAAGATTGTCTACTCGCCCCTGTGGCGCGATTTTCGAAGCGAAAAGCGTTACGCGGGCGGCCTCGCCAACGCTCTCTACATTTTTGACCTGGCGAATCCCTCGCTTCAGCCAATCACCCATGACTCGCGCACCGATCGCGATCCGATGTGGATAGGCGATGCGATCTACTTCAATTCCGATCGCACGGGCACATTCAACCTCTATCGCTACGACATGGGCACGCGGCAAATTCGGCAACTCACGCACTACACGGACTGGGACGTGCGTTGGCCGAGCGCGGATCAGCAAGGCCAGATCGTCTACGAATCAAACGGCGAATTGCATATTTACGACAGCCGCAGCAACCAGGATCGCGGCCTGTCGATCAGCGTGCCGGCTGACAGCACGACGCAGCTGCCGCAAGCGGTCAATGCTGCTGAAAATATCGAGGGCTTCAGTTTGAGCCCCGGCGGCGAGCGTGTCGGCATTGTGGCGCGCGGCGATGTGTTCTCGGTACCGGTGGAACATGGGGTGACCCGCAATCTCACCCAATCTTCGAGTGCCCACGACCGCGAGGCCGCCTGGTCAAATGACGGCATGCGATTGGCTTACGTCTCGGATCGAAGCGGAGAAGAGGAGATTTATGTGCAGGCGCAGGACGGCAACAGTCCGGCCGTCGCATTGACCGCCAACTCGATCGGACGCTATTCGGCACCAGTTTGGTCCGGCGATGACAAGCGGATCGCCTTCGCCGACAACAGCAACCGCCTGTACGTCATGGACATCGCCGGCAAAAAGCGCATTGCGGTGGCTCAAGATCCCATCGGACTTGCTCTGGACTATCGCTGGTCGCCGGATGGCCGGTTCCTCGCCTATTCCCTCAACCAGTCGAATAATTTTTCGAGCGTCTTCGTGTGGTCCCTCGCGGATGGGCAATCGCACCGGATCACGCCGCAATCCTTCGCCGCGCAATCGCCCGCATGGTCGCCGAACGGCGAGTTGCTCTACTTCCTGAGTCAACGCGAGTACCAGCCGATCATCAGCACCATCGAATTTGATTTCGCCACGGATCGACAGACCGGAATCTTCGCGGTGACCTTGCGCAAGGATGTCAAGAATCCGTTTGGCATTCGCGACGACGAGCCCGGCGCGGACAAGGAGAACCCCAAGGACAAAGACAAGGACAAGCCTGGGAAGGCCGGCAAGAGCAAAGCGAAGCCGGAGGTGAAGATCGAGTTCGACGGCATCGAACATCGCACCGTTCGAGTTCCGCTCGAGGCGGACAACATCAGCAATCTGCGGGTCGGCGATGAGAATTTGCTGTACCTGCGCAGCGGAGCGTTCTACTACGGGCGCGAATCGGGCATCAAACCAACCGTGATGAGCTACGCCATCAAGGAGCGCGAGGCAAAGCCCGTCGCGGAGGACGTAACGGAGTGGTCCGCAACGTCGGATGGCAAACATGTGCTCGCAGAACTGCCTTCCAAAGAGTTCAAGTATTTCGAAGTCGGCAAGAGCGACGATGCCAAGGCCGTATCGCTTGCGGGTCTCGTGACCTACCGGGTTCCTGCCGCCGAGTGGCGCGAGATTTTCGCCGAAGTGTGGCGCCGCTATCGCGATTATTTCTATGTCGAGAACATGCACGGCTATGACTGGGCGGCGCTTCGCGGCAAATACCAGCCGCTGCTCGACCATGTCGGCCACCGGGCGGATCTGAACTACGTGATCAGTGAGATGATCGCCGAACTGACCGTACAGCACGCCTACATCGAGGGGGGCGACCTGGGGTTGCCCAAGCGGCCATTCGTGGCATTGCCGGGCGCGCGTTTCGAACTCGATGCGAAATCCGGCCGATATCGGATCGCCAGGATACTCGCCGGCGAGAATGAAGAGGAACGCTACCGCTCGCCGCTCACTGAGGTGGGTGTCGATGTGCACCCCGGCGACTACGTCTTGTCGATCAATGGCCGGGAACTTCGGGAAGGAACGGATCCCTATGAATTGCTGCAGTCGCCGGTGAACCAGCCGGTGGAATGGCGCGTGTCGGCCACCGCCGATGGCGCCGCGGCGCGCACCATTCGTTACCAGCCGCTGCACACCGAGGCCGGTCTTCTCTATCTGGACTGGGTCACGCAGAACCGGGCGCGCGTCGACTCTTCAAGTCACGGCCGCCTGGGCTACATTCATCTGCCTGACATGGGCGACGCCGGCATTCGCGAGTTCATCAAGTGGTGGTATCCGCAGGTCCGCAAGGAGGGTTTGGTCGTCGACGTGCGCGACAACGGCGGCGGCAATGTCTCGGAAATGCTGATCGAACGGTTGGCCGGCGCCTTGCACGAGACCCGCTTCGCGCGCAATCATACGGCTGCCGGCACGTATCCCAGTGTGGTGCAGCCCGGGCCCAAAGTCGCACTGATCAACGAAGGCACCTCATCGGACGGCGACATTTTCTCCTATCAATTTCGGCAGTGGAAAATCGGGCGACTGATCGGCAAGCGCACCTGGGGCGGCGTGGTGGGGATTACCGACCATGGAACTCTGCTCGACGGCGGCAAGGTGTTTGTGCCAGAGTTCGGTACGGCGGATGAAAACGGGCGTTGGATCATCGAAGGACACGGCGTCGATCCCGACATCGAAGTCGAACAGGATCCGGTCGCCGTACTGAAGGGACACGACCCCCAATTGGAGCGCGGTATTCAGGAACTCTTGAAACTCTTGCCGGTGTCGCCCGGCGGCTTGCCGCAGCGGCCCGCTTCGCCCGTCAAATCCGAGGTGCATTGAGCGTGTCGGAACTCGCCTCTATTGGTTTGGCGCGGGTGAGCGATGCGCGCGAAATTGCGGAGATGTCCCGGGATCTCATCGAACAGGGATTGACCTGGTCGTGGACGCCGGCGCGCGTGCAACATTTCATCTCAGGGCCCGAATCATCCGTCGTTGTCGCGCGGCGCGAACAACGGCTTGCCGCTTTTGCCATCATGCATTTCGGCGACGACGTCGCGCATTTGAACCTGCTGGCGGTGGCGCCGGAACATCGGCGTCAGGGTATCGGGTCGCAACTCATGGAGTGGCTGACCCGCACGGCGCTCGAAGCCGGTGTGTTTCGCATCAATCTGGAATTGCGCACCCAGAACGAAGCGGCGCGAATTTTCTACGCGCGCCTGGGCTTCGATCAATTGGGCATCGTCCAGGGCTACTACCAGGGCCGCGAGGCGGCACTGCGGATGTCGCGGCACCTGGCCAGGACCTGACCTTACATCGAAGCGGAGCGGCTGCGCCCGAGACCCTTGCTGTCACCGCCCTGGTCGGTTTGTTGAGACCGTGGTTTCGCTGCGCCCAGCGGGAAAACCACCGTCACGCGGCATCCGCGGCCGGGGCCGGTCTCGACGGTCATTTCACCGGCAGCGTCGCGCACGCGATCGGCAACGCTCCATAGGCCGAAGCCGTGCTCACGAGGTTCGAACAAACTCAGTTGCCACTCGAATCCGACACCGCGATCTTCCACAACGGCGCGCAATTCGTCGCGGTTGCGCGTTATCGTGACCGTTGCCGCTTGCACGCCCGAATGCCTGACGACGTTGCGCAGCAGTTCCCTGATGACCTTGAACACGAGCACCCGCAGATCGATATCGATGCCTGACTCATCCGCGGCGACATGCAGTTCGACCTGCAGATTGTCCTTGGTTCGCATGTAGACGCTAAGCCACTTCAGCGCCGGCTCCAAGCCCAATTCATAGAGTCCCGGTGGACTCAGGTCGGCGATGACCCGCTGCGCAATGGCCTGCACCTCGCGCACGGTGCTGATTGCCTCGCCGAGAAGCAGGCGAACTTCGGGCGCCGAACGCGACACCATGGCATCGAGGGTCATGGCAAGTCCGACCAGCTGCTGGCCGATGCCATCGTGCAGGTCCACGGCAGTTGCGCGCCGCGCCCGCTCTTCGGCACCCACCAATTCGCGCGCATAGAGCTTCAATCGCTCCTGCTTCTGGCGCAGCCGCTCGTTGAGTTCTGCGAGCTCCGTCACGTCGCGCGCAACGCCCCAGACCCGCACCAGCCTGCCGCGTTCGATGACGCCGCGAAACCCGGTGATATAGGTGCGCTGCTGCGATTCAACCGCCATCGTGAATTGCAGTCCATCCATCAAATAGCCCTGATGCGACGCTGCGCCCAGATGATCGATGAACGTTCGCACCCAGGGCGCGTCGCTGCGCCACTGACGCGCATCGAAGTCTGACAGGCCGAGCTGCCGATTCAGGCGCAGGTAACTCAAGTTGCTCTCGGCAACGTAGGCATGCGTTTGCAGCCAGGCGATTTGATCGCCCACCGGCAGATGCGGATCCATGGGCTCGGACAATTCAACCCGCCACACGGCCTCGGAACTGTGTTCGATGAAGTTGCGATACCGCTCATCGCTGGTGCGCAACAGCTGAAACGCATTGCGCTTCTCCAGCAACACCACGGTGAGCAGAAAATTAATCACAACGAGGGTGGCAAGATACAGCTGCACGGCGCCGACCCGCACGAAGGGATTCGAATCGCCCGCGAAGGGTCCCAGGCCGCGGCTCGCGAAATATGACACCAGGATGGCTGTCGCGGCTGCAAGGAGCGATGACCATCGCGGCGGCATGCGAAATGCCGCGATCACCACGAATGCCAATATGACGAACGGCATGTCCAGGATGGTGGTGACGCCGCCGGGCGGCGCCGAGAACACCCAGCTCGTCATGGCCAGCATCCCGAAACCGATGAACATCATTTCAACCGCGGGCCCCGCCGGCGCGGAATACTCCCGAGCGCGCAAGCGCACCGCCCAACTCATCACGATCGGCGCAATGCACAGTGATCCCAGCCAATTCCCCGCCCACCATAGCTGTAATTCGCGCACGTACATGGGTCCGCCCAGCATGCGAGTCGTGGCGAACGCCCCCACCACCGCGCCGGCCGCCGAACCGATTGCGATGCAGGAGACGAACAGCAACACGTTTCGCAGCCGCGGCACTCTGGACGTCGGAATCAGTCGCGAGGCAACGAACGCGCCGACCATGCCGTCGAGCGAGTTGGCCAGCACGAACGGCACATGAGCACCGAAAATAAAATGCTCGGAATGCAAGGCGCTGGCCAAAAATTCGACCATCCACTGTACTGCCAGGATCCAGACCCAGCGGCGGCGCGGCGCAAGCCATAGTGCCGTGAACAACAGACCCGCAGCCGGCCAGATGATCGTGAGCGCCTCGGCATTCTCATGCAGCACCAATCCGGTCCACACGAGAATCAAATACGCCGCCGCGAAGATGGCCAGGGAGAGCGCGCCTTTGGCGGTTCCCAGGCGCATGAAATCCCACTCAAGCCCGGGTTGCCGGTCTGCGAGCGCGGTCGGAGTCGGCACGTCAGGACCTCCTTGTATTGAGGTGATTGTGCGCTTGTTTCTTGCAATACTCCAAAAGTAAAATGGCCGTTGAAAACACCACCCGCTCATTCGGCGCGACCCGGCGACACGTCGCCTGCGTTGGGCAGGGAACATGGAAAATTGAGGGGTCGGCCGCCGCCGGCGCCATCGCGGCGCTGCGGCGTGGGCTGGATCTCGGCCTGACGCACATCGACACCGCGGAGATGTACGGGTCGGGAACGTCGGAAAGAATTGTCGGCCAAGCAATCGACGGCAGGCGCGACGAGGTTTTTTTGGTTTCCAAAGTGCTGCCGGGCAATGCCTCGAGACACGGCACGATTGCCGCCTGCGAAAAATCGTTGGCGCGCCTGCGCACCGACCGCCTGGATTGCTACCTGCTGCATTGGCGAGGGAGCTTTCCTCTGCAGGAAACGATCGCCGCATTCGAAACGCTCGTGCGCCAGGGCAAAATATTATCCTGGGGCGTCAGCAATTTCGATGTCGGGGACCTTGACGAGGTGGCCTCCATTGCCGGCAAGGGCCATCCCGCCTGTAATCAAGTGTTGTACCACCTGCAAGAGCGCGCGATCGAACATGCCGTTCTTCCCTGGTGCCGCAAGCACGGCAGTGCGGTGGTCGCCTACACGCCCTTCGGCCAATCGCCGCGGATTTTCGACGGTGGTTCGAAGCAGAGCGGCGTGCTGCGCGAGATCGCCGATGCGCATGAGGCAACTCCCCGGCAGGTGGCATTGCGTTTTCTGCTGCGCCACCCCGAGACCTTTGTGATTCCAAAGGCGTCCAATGTTTCGCATGTGAGTGAAAATGCCTGTGCCGGCGCGCTGGAATTGAGCGGGTCCGAAATTGCCAGGATCGACGCGGCATTTCCGCTTGGAAAGGTACCGCGCGGACTGCCGATGATCTAGGAGCCGGTCAAGTGCGCAAAATGTGCGGCCCTACGGCGTCGATGGTCGATGTTCCGGTCAGCGCCAGAGTCACGCGCAATTCATTGCGCATGATTTCGATTGCCTTGGTGACGCCGGCCTCGCCTGCCGCCGACAGCGCATAGAGAAAGGACTTGCCGATGAGAGCCCCGCGCGCGCCGAGAGCCAATGCTTTCGCGATGTCCTGACCGGAGCGGACACCGCCGTCGAACATCACCTCGCAGCGTCCGCCGATCGCGTCGACGATTTCGCTCAACACTGAGATCGAGGACGGAGCCCCGTCGAGCTGGCGCCCGCCGTGATTGGATACGACGATGGCGTCCGCGCCGGCAGCAACGCCCAGGCGCGCGTCTTCAGCATCGAGCACACCCTTGAGAATGAGTTTCCCGGGCCAGCGGCTTCGCACCCACTCGACATCGCGCCAGTTGGCTGATGCATCGAATTGGGTTGCAGTCCACTGAGCCAGCGTATTGATGCCGCTGGAACCGCCGATGCGGCCGACCAAATTGCCGAATGTGCGGCGCTTGCCGAACAGCACATTCAGCGCCCAGGCCGGTTTCGTCGCCACATCCCAGGCATTGCGCAGCGTCAAGCGCGGAGGAATGGTCAGTCCATTGCGCGGATCGCGGCGCCGCTCGCCGATCACCTGCAGATCGAGCGTGAGCATCAGCGCCGAACATTGTGCGGCCGCGGCTCGATCGATGAGTTCTTGATTGAAGCCCCGATCCTTCATCAGGTATTGCTGGAACCAGAAGGGTTGCTTCGTGGCCGCGCGGACGTCTTCGATCGAGCAGATCGACATGGTGCTGAGGCAGAACGGAATACCGCAGGCGGCAGCCGCTCTGGCGCCGAGAATTTCGCCGTCAGCGTGAAACAGCCCGGCGAGACCGGTCGGACCGATCGCCAGCGGCATGGATACCGGCGAACCCAGAAAGGTCGTGGCCAACGATATTTTCGACACATCGACCATCACTCTTTGCCGAAAGGTCATGGCGTCGAGATCCGCGGCGTTGCGTCGAATCGTGCGTTCATCGTACGAGCCGCCATCGGCGTAGTCGAATATCGCGCGCGGAATCCGGCGCCTCGCCAGTTCGCGCAGATCCTCAATGTTAAGAATCATCGGCATGACGTTCGACAAGATACCCTATTCGCCGCCGGGTCGCCCCCGGTGCTAGCCTACGCACCGGGTGCTAAGCTTTGGGGCCTTCTGGGAGATCCACCTTGCGAATAAATAGAACATTGGTCTGTGGCGCCGCACTGGCGCTGATCGCGGGTCCTGCACTCGCGGCTACCGGCCCCACCGCCGGGAACGTGGACGCGGCGCGGCTGCAGGACGCTGACCACGAGCCGCAGAACTGGTTCACGGGCGGCCGCGATAAAGACGGCACGTATTACTCGCCGTTGACGACGATCGACGCCAACAATGTCAAGCAGTTGGGTTTTGCCTGGAGCTACGATTTGGGAGAGCCGCAGCGCGGCCAGGAAGCGACACCGCTGGTCATCGATGGCGTGATGTACACATCGGGAACCTGGGGCTATGTCTACGCGGTGGACGCCGCCAGCGGCAAGGAACTGTGGCGCTATGATCCAAAGGCCGATCTCTTCATGGGACGAAATCCCTGCTGCGATCTCGTCAATCGCGGCGTCGCCGTTTGGAGCGGCAAAGTATTCGTCGCCTCCGTGGATGGACGTCTGCACGCGCTGGATGCGGGCACCGGCAAAAAAATCTGGGAAGCCGACACCATCATCGATCGCAAGCTGCCCTACTCCAGCACCGGCGCACCGCAGATCGCCGGCAGCGTGGTCGTCATCGGCAACAGCGGCGCGGATATGGGACATGGTGCCGTGCGTGGGTACATATCGGCGTACGACCTTCAAACCGGCGCGCTCAAGTGGCGCTTCTTCACGGTTCCTCCCGCTGTGGGCCGGCCCTATGAAAATCCGGAGTTGGCTGCCGCGGACAAGACCTGGGACCCGCATCGCAAGCCGCAGTTCAAAGGCGGCGCGACGGCATGGGATGGATTTGCCTACGATGCGAAACTGAATCTTCTGTATTTCGGCACGTCGAATGCAGCGCCCTACGATCTTCGCCAGCTGGGCCCGAAACAGCTCGATAGCCTCTACGCGACCTGCATCATTGCGGTCGATGCAACAACCGGGCGCATGGCTTGGTACTACCAGGAAACACCGCACGACAGCTGGGACTACGACGCGGTACAAAAGATGGTGCTCGCCGACATCATGGTCGACGGCGCTCCCCGCGCAGTTCTGATGCAGGCCTCGAAAAACGCCTTCTTTTACGTGTTGGACCGCAAGAGCGGTAAATTGCTGTCGGCCAAGAACTATGCATTCATGAATTGGGCGACGCATGTCGACATGAAGACCGGCAGGCCCGTGACCACCAAGCAGTCCGTTTGGTACGACACCGCCAAAATCACCTACCCATCGTGGTTCGGCGCGCATACCTGGAATCCCATGTCCTATAGCCCGCAAACGCGCCTGGCCTATATTCCCGTCATCGATGTCCCAACGATCTGGGTCGACCTGCTGCATAACGGCAGCAAAGTGAAATACGTCGAAGGCTTCTTTACGGTTCAGGGCATCGTCCCCGACGACACCTACGATTCGAAGGATGCCACGCGTCTATTCGGCCCGGTGCCGGATGAGCAGGCGATCAAGGCCGCGCGTCACGTCAAACCCGTGCGGGAACTGATTCGTGCCTGGGACCCGGTTGCTGAAAAAGTGGTTTGGGAACACGAAACTTCCTCCGGCATACGCGGCTATGACGGCGGCGTGATGTCGACCGCGGGAAACCTTGTGTTTCAAGGCAGGGGAAGCGGCGATTTATGGGTTTACGCGGCCGATACGGGCAAGGTATTGAAGGTCTTGAAAACCGGCAGCCACATCATGGCGGCACCCATGACCTATGCGGTCAATGGCGAGCAGTACGTCGCCGTTCAGGTGGGTTACGGCGGCACGCCGATCACGGTGGGTCCCATCCCCCCGAGCAGCGCGGCCCTGAAGTATCAAAACACCAATCGAATCATCGCGTTCAAACTCGGCGGAGGCGCGGTGCCGACGCCGCCGCCGCGAATCGAGCCGGCCTTCCCGAAGCCGCCCGAGCAAAAGGCCACTCAGGCGCAAATCGATGCTGGCGAGGTGACCTTCATCGAGCAATGCACACGCTGCCACCAACTCGGCCCCAGCACCACTCCCGATCTTCGAAAGCTCGACGACGGGCTGCATGTTGCCTTCAAGGATATTTTGTTGCGCGGCGCGCTTGCACCGGCCGGAATGGAGCGCTTCAACGACATTTTGAGCGACCAGGATGCCGACAACGTTCATGCCTACTTGATCGAGCAGAGTTGGATCGCCTACCGTGCGCAGGAAAGCGCCGGCGCGCACCATTGAGGTCCAAGGTTCGCTTGGGCGCGCACGGGAATTAAAAAGAATGCTTCAGCCAGGACTGATGATGGATCGGCCGCTGCTGATTTCCTCGATTCTCGAGCACGCGGCGGCGCAGAACGGCGAGATGGAGATCGTGTCGCGCGAAACGCACGGCCCGGTATTTCGCTACACGGTCTTGGGCTGCGCGCTGCGAGCCGGCAGGCTCGCCAACGCGCTCGCCGATTTGGGCTTGCCTGCCGGATCTACCGTGGGAACCCTGGCTTGGAACAACCACCGCCACGTCGAGATCTACTATGCCGTCTCGGGCAGCGGGTTGATCATCCATACCTGCAATCCCCGCCTGCACCTCGATCAGCTGATTTACATCGTGAATCACGCCGAGGACCAAGTGCTGTTTTTCGACACGAGTTTTGCGCCGTTGATCGCGAGCATCGCCGGGCATTGCCCCAACATCCGGGCGTGGATCTGCATGACGGATGAGGAAAACATGCCCGAGCTCGAAGGCATTGCCAACATCTACTGCTACGAGACGCTGATCGCGACGCAGAGCGAGGAGTTCTCATGGCCGCAGTTCGACGAACGCGCCGGCGCGGCCATCTGCTACACATCGGGCACCACGGGGAATCCCAAGGGCGCGCTGTATTCGCATCGAGCCATTGTTTTGAATGCCATGACCATCTGCATGCCCGGGCTGCTGTGCCTGTCACCGCGAGACACCATGCTTCCCGTGGTGCCGATGTTTCACATCAACGGCTGGTGCGCACCCTATGGCTGCTTGATCGGCGGCGCCAAGCTGGTCCTGCCCGGGCCGCGGCTGGACGGCGCCGGACTTTACGAAATGATGGAAAACGAAAAAGTCACGGTTAGCGCCGGTGTGCCGACCGTGTGGCTGCAGCTGCTGCAGTACGTTGAACAGCATGGCCTGAAATTCTCCAGTCTGCGGCGTGTCATCTCCGGCGGCTCCGCGGTGCCGCTCGCCCTGATTGCGAAGTTTGACGAACTTTATGGCATCGAAGTGCGGCAGGGTTGGGGCATGACCGAGACCACCGCGGCGGCGACCATGAGCTGTGCGACCTCGGAGCAATCGGAATGGGCCCCGGCGCGCAGGCACGCCGCTGCCGCCAATTGCGGCAAGGCCGTGTTCGGCATCGACATCAAAGTGGTGGGCGAGGACGGCGAGACATTGCCGCGCGACGGCAAGACGCAGGGCGAACTCATGGTGCGCGGACAGTGGATCGTCAGCGCCTACTACAAGGGAGGCGACTCGCCGCTGCGGGACGGCTGGTTTCCCACCGGCGATATTGCGACCATCGATTCGCACGGTGTCCTGCAGATACGAGACCGCGTCAAGGATCTGATCAAGACGGGCGGCGAGTGGATCAGTTCGATCGACTTGGAAAATACCGCCATCGGACATCCGTCGGTAGCCGCCGCGGCCGTCATCGGCGTGAAGCATCCCAAATGGCAGGAGCGGCCGCTGCTGTTCGTGGTACGCAAGGCCGGACACAGTTTGGAGCAGCAGGATATCCTCGCCTTTCTTGCAGACCGCATGGCGAAGTGGTGGGTGCCCGAAGAGGTTATATTCCTGGAATCGCTCCCCGTGGGAGGCACCGGCAAGGTACAAAAAGCGCTGCTGCGCGAGAAGTACGGAAACATTTTCGACCGGTGATCGGAGGTCATCCGTGATGAAACGTCATTTCCCTCTGACAATCGCGCTGGCGATCGCGCTGCCCTCGGTGCTATCGCCCCTATGGACGGCGCACGCCGCAGACGATCCGCCCGCCGATCCGACGCTGGCGCACGATCAGGCCAAGGCGGTGAGCGATACCGTCAAACACGACGCGAAAACGGTCGCTGACGCCGCCAAGGACGGTGCGAAAAAGATCGCGGTGGCCGCCAAACAGGTGGCACACGAAGTGGCCGTCACCAGCAAGGAAGGCGCGCAAGAAGTCGCGGCGACGGCGAAACGGGGCGCCGCAAGAGCCAAAGCCGCCGTAAACGGAGAAAAGACGCCGAGCCCGCCCGCAAAACCGGCAGGGAAGCCGCCCGAGAAGCCGCCCAGCCCGGGGAAAGCGCCCGCTCCTTAATTTAGCGGTCCGCGCGGAATACTCCGACAGGCTTCTAGCTCAAGGCGTACAAGTACTCGACGAAGGATGCCACCGCTCCATCCAGGCCTTGGACCTTCGGATTGGTCGATTCAATCAAATAGTATTCGTCGGGAGCATGCGCGCCGGTCCCGTGGCCCAAGCCGAAATGGCCGGCCGGCAGACTCAAGGGTGCGTCGGTGAACACATAGCCGGGCCAGGATCCCGCGGAACGCGGCCAGAGCTGCGGATCTATCCCGAGTTTCCGATAGGTCGCAAGCTGCGTTTGAATCAACTTGCTGTCTGCGGCGGTTTGGTTCGGATTGTAGCCGCCGCTCATGTTGACTTCGATATCGGCGAACCCGTGCTTCGCCAAGTGCGCTTGCAGCTTCGCCAGCGTGTCGGCCGCCGTCATGTCCGGCACCAGGCGCATGTCGATCTTGGCCACCGCCTTGTGCGGCAGAACGGTCTTGCCGCCCGGGCCGGTGTAGCCCGCCACCAATCCCTCGATGTTGATGGTCGGCCGAGACTCGAGCAGGATCAGCGAATCGACCCAGTTCTTGTCATGCACCCAATGCTGCACACCCAGCGACTTCTTCACGGTGCTCTCTGCGGTCTTGGCCGCATGATCCCTGATCATTTGCTCCTGCAACGCGGTCAGCGGTTTCGCCTTGTCGAAAAAGCCCTCTACGGCGGGCGTGTGCCCGTCTTTTTCGACCAGCGTGTTCAGTGCCTGCACCAGGTGCCAGGTAGGAGAGTCCACTTGGGCCTCGAGGCTCGAGTGCACGTCGTGCGCAGGTCCGCGTCCCCACTTCTCGCCGCTCGAGATCAATTCCAGTTCGACCACGCCCTTGGCGCCCAAGGACACTTGAACGCCGCCGTCGCGATCCTGGCCGGCCTCCGGCATGAAGACGCCCACGCACTTCTTCAGTTCTGCCATGACCTCGGGATTCTTGATCACTTCCTGAAAATGCGGCGAGGCAATCTCCTCCTCACCCTCGCACACCAGTATCAGATTGACGGGCAACTTTTTCCCCGCCGCTTTGAATGCCATCAGCGCACTCAGGAAAGAATTTTCCGGACCCTTCTGATTGACCGCGCCGCGGCCCATGCAAACCGTTCCCAACCCTTCCTTTTGAACCAGACGCGCCTCGAGCGGCGGCGAACTCCACTCCTCCGGCACGAATTGCTTCACGTCATACATGAAGTAAATCGCCATGGTCGTGCGTGCGCCCGCATCGATCTTGCCGAATACCCCTGACTTGCCCGATGTCGGTATGAGCTTCACACCGGTAAATCCGGCATCCTGGGCCAGCTTCGCCATGTACTCGGGACCTTGCGGAAAATTCCGGTTCTCCGCAGCGATCGAGGGCAACGCGATCCAATCCTGCAAACGCTTGATGTTCGCGGCGTGCATCTTCGGAATCTGGGCCAACACCGCCGCCTTGTCCGCATCCTTCGCGGGCGAAGCGGCAAACGCCCCCATTGGAACAGCCGCCAGGGCCGCGCCGGACACGGCGCCGTGTACGAAATCACGTCTGCTCAAGTCTAGGTCTCGTTCATTGGACATCCGCTTCTCTCCCGTGTGAGCGATTTGTTGTGGGGGGAGCGGAATACTAGCACCGCCACGGCCGGTGTCTAAAGTACTTGCAAATGCATTCTGTAGTACGCACCACGCGCGGCATAGTTCTCCGCCACTTTGAGCAGATTCTCACGCTCCTCTGCGGTGAGTTCACGTATGGCCTTGGCTGGCGAGCCCAAGATGAGACAGCCGTCGGGAAACACTTTGCGCTCCGTGATGAGCGCACCGGCGCCGACCAGACAACCCTTACCGATGATGGCGCCGTTGAGCACGACCGACTGGATTCCGATCAAGGAACCATCGCCCACCGTGCAGCCATGCATCATGGCCTGATGGCCGATCGATACATTGACACCGATCGACAGTGGGAATCCCGGATCGGTGTGCAGCACCGCCGAGTCCTGCACATTGCTATTCGCGCCGATGCTGATGGTCTCGTTATCGCCCCTTAACGTGGCGCCGAACCATACGGTGGATTTCTCAGCGAGAATCACCTTGCCCAAAACCGTCGCGCTTGGAGCGATGTAAGCGCTCGCGGCCACTACGGGCGAATCATCGCCCAATCTATACAAGGCCATGCGCGCATCTCACAGGCATCCGGATATCATCCCGCGGACTGCGGGTCGCGCGCAACAGCGGCGTGCCGGGCTATCATTCCGTTATGGACGAGAATGAACCGCAACCGCTGAATGCGCTGCCGGATGAAACGATCGCCGCCGCGCGCGCACCGATGGAGCCGCCGCGCTCCTGGGTTGCGTCACTGCTGCGGCTGTGGACCTTGCGAGAGATCGGCCCGGTTTCCCCGCATCATTCGACGCCCCTCCTCATTGGCTTGAGCACGCTGTGGCTCTTGCTCTGGGTCGCGGTCGACTGGTGGGATGCTCTCCCGGATCCGCAGTTTCTCATCGCCGGAGCACCGCTGCTTGCGTGGTATGCGCTGGCCATCCTGGCGCTGGCGGCACTGCTGCGCCGGAGATCGAGGCCGATGCCGACCATCGAGGCGGCCCTGATGCTGTCCCTCGGGTTGGTTCCAGTCCCGCTGTGTCTTGCAGCCGTCGGCGCACCCTATTTGAGTCCCCTCTGGCTCCTGGGTGCGATCATCGCGGCAGCTGTCTACTCGCTCCTGTATCTCGCCCGCGGCCTGCGTGCGTTCACCGGCGAGCCGCAGCGTGTGGCTGCCGTTGCCGGGATTGCCTTCGTTGCAGTATTCATTTGGCTCACCGATGCACTGGACGTGATCCCCGACGTGTGGGCGCCCGCGGAGGTCGAAGCGGCTGCTGACAACAATGACGTTGAGGCCGACGCGGAAAGCCTTTTGTTCGATCAGGCCGCCCGCATTGATCGCGCCCTTGCGGCCATCGGCGCGACATCTTCAAGTCCCCAGACATTTTTTCTTGGATTCGCGGGCGTCGGCGAACAAAAAGTGTTCGCTCAGGAAATCGGCTTGGCATCGCGGGTGCTGTCTGAGCGTTACGACATGAATGGCAGAGGCCTGTCGTTGATCAATGACGAACGCGACTTGCAAGGCGCGCCGCTGGCCAGCGTATCGGGATTGAAATATGCGCTTCGCGGACTGGCCGCGCGAATGAATGTCGATCGCGATGTGCTGTTCCTGTCCATCTCCTCCCACGGCGCGCAGGATCCGGCCATCGTCGTTTCGAATTCACAGCTGCCGCTCAATGATCTGACCGATGAAGATCTCGCCGAGGCCTTGAGCGATTCCGCGATCAAGTGGCGGGTGATCATCATTTCAGCCTGCTATGCGGGAGGCTTCATCGATTCGTTGAAGAATCCTCAGACCATCGTCATCACAGCGGCGGCAGCCGATCGCACGTCATTCGGCTGTTCGAACGACCGTGATCTGACGTACTTTGGCGAGGCGTTTTACCGTGATGCGTTGCCCGAGGCCCGCTCGCTGCGGGATGCATTCGAAAAAGCCAAATCGGCGATCGCCCTGCGCGAGCGCCGCGAACACGTCGACCCCTCGAAGCCGCAGGCGTATTTCGGAACGGAATTGGAGGCAAAACTGGGCTCGATGAGCGCGAGGCCACCCTAAGGCACCTACCTAAGGGTATCGGGCGCTGATACGCTAGCGCCATGAACGAGCCGATCCACCGCACTGTCGACGCCAACGGCATTCGCATTCACGTCGCGGAACAAGGCAGCGGGCCGCTTGTGCTGCTCTGCCATGGATTTCCGGAGTCGTGGTATTCGTGGCGTCATCAGTTGAGTGCCCTATCGCAGGCAGGATTTCATGCCGTCGCGCCGGACATGCGCGGCTACGGCAGCACGGACCGCCCCGCTGAGATCGAACGATATACCTTGTTTCACCTCGTGGGCGACATGATCGGCGTGCTCGACGCCTTGGGTGAAAAACAAGCCGTGATTGTCGGTCATGACTGGGGCGCACCGGTTGCATGGCATGCGGCGCTCATGCGCCCGGATCGCTTTCGCGCGGTCGTCGGACTCAGCGTTCCTTATCGGCCCCGCGGCAGCGTCGCGCCGACCAGCGTGATGCCGCAAAATGCCGATGCCAGCTTCTACCAGCTGTACTTTCAGGCTCCAGGCGTAGCGGAAGCCGAACTCGAGGCCGATGCGCGGATTTCACTTCGCAAGATTCTGTATTCAGGATCAGGCGATGTCCCGCGGCGCAATCCGGGCGCGGCTTCAGGCTCCGGTGTCGGCATGGTGCCGCGAGCCGGCGGATTTCTCACGCGAATGCCGAATCCAGAAACGCTGCCGCCGTGGCTCAAGGATGCGGACGTCGACTTTTATGTGCAGCAATTCCAGCACTCCGGATTTCGCGGCGGACTCAATTGGTATCGCAACATCGATCGCAACTGGGAATTGATGGCGCCGTACGCCGGCGCCGCTGTGACCGTGCCGGCGCTCTATATGGCGGGCGATCTTGACCTGGTGGTTTCCTTTCCTCGCATGAAGGAGGTCATCGCCGACCTGGCGCGCTACATCCCGAAGCTGCGCGGGACCATCATGCTGCCGGGCTGCGGTCACTGGACGCAGCAGGAACGCTCGAATGAAGTCAACAAAGCGCTGATCGATTTCTTGCGCGGCTTGTAAGTCGCGCGGCGCCCCGCTACCCACGGCATGCCAATCGGAACGCGTTGTGCGTAGTATACGGCCAGTGTCACCGAGGTCCTCGCAATGATCCAGCCGAGCATTCCTGAGCAGCCCGACGCCAAGCATCAGCTCAGCCGTTCGCTGAAAGGCCGTCATTTGGCGATGATCTCCATCGGCGGCATCATCGGCGCAGGCCTGTTCGTCGGCAGCAGTACTGCCATCAAAGCGGCCGGCCCCGCGGTTTTCATCAGCTACGCCATCACGGGCACGCTCATTCTGCTGGTGATGCGCATGCTGGGCGAAATGGCCACGGCGCTGCCCAACGTGCGTTCCTTCACGGAATTTGCACGCGCCGGCTTGGGTGACGGTGCCGGCTTTGTGGTGGGGTGGCTGTATTGGTATTTCTGGGTCATCGTCGTGCCGGTGGAAGCCATCGCAGGCGCGAAAATCCTGCAGAACTGGATGCCCTTCTCGCAGCTGCAGATCGGACTTGGATTGATGACCGTCATGACCGGCGTCAACCTCATGTCGGCGCGCTCGTATGCGGAGTTTGAATTCTGGTTCGCCTCCATCAAAGTCGCGGCGATTCTGGTATTCGTCGTCATCGCAGCTTCTTATGCATTCGGCTGGACGGCGCCCGCGGGCGCGACGTTTTCGAATCTCGTCAATTTCGGCGGCTTCGCTCCGCATAGTTGGATTGCGGTGCTGGCAGCGGTGCCGTCGGTGTTCTTCGCCATGACCGGCGCGGAAATCACGACGGTGGCGGCGGCCGAATCGGCACAACCCGGCCGCGCCATCGCGAAAATGACCACAACCGTGATATGGCGCATTTTGATTTTCTACGTCGTGTCCGTTTTCTTGATCGTATCGGTGGTTCCCTGGAATACGGTCCGCTCCGGCGAGTCGCCCTTTACATTGGCGCTGAACACGATGCACGTGCCGGGAGCCGGCATCATCATGAGCGTCATCATCCTCACCGCCGTGCTGTCCTGCTTGAATTCGGCGTTCTATGTCAGTTCGCGGGTGCTGTTCATCCTGGCGGCGCGGGGCGATGCGCCGCAGTCCCTGGTCCAATTGAATAAACGCCGCGTGCCCGTGGTCTCGGTATTGATCGGCGCGGCGGCGGGATTCCTGGGCATCATCGCGGCAACCGAGGCGCCGCAAAAAGTATTCGATTTTTTATTGAGTTCCTCGGGCGCCCTCATTGTGTTCGTTTATATGATCACGGCTGTCGCGCAAATTGCACTGCGCCGGCGGCGCGATCGCAGTGGCGAGGCGAAGCCCGCGATCAGCATGTGGTTATTCCCTTACTTGAGTTATGCCGCAATCGCCTGCATGGGTGCGGTGCTGATTGCAATGGCATTCACCCCCGGCCAGCAGCAGGATTTCAATTTCAGCTGCATTACGCTCGTCGTGGCGGTGGCTGCTTCTCTGATCGTGCGGCGTCTGCGGCAACCGCGCACGGCTGCCTCGGTCGCTTGATCCCGCTCCTCGGTCGCCGCATCCCGCCGGCCCAGGCCATTAGAACTTCTGCGCCTAAGCTGCTGCTGATTTACCGAATGCTCGACGCGTCCCCCGCGTGTGTGAATTGCTCGGGGATTTCCCTAGTCATTTCAATATGTTGATTTTGGTTATCACAAACTCTGATTTTTGACAAATGATAAAAATCTGACCGGGCGTGACAAAGAGTATCTTTCTCTCCTATGTGTTTTTGGCAGGATGGAGTCCTGAGTTTAGGAGAATCTCGCGCCGGCAAGCCAGCCAACTCCCCCGCTGGTGCGATATCCCGGCGGCGTGGACTTAAAAGTCCACGCCGTTTTTTAATCAAGTCCGCCCTTCATTCAAGTCCTCGCTTAGGCTCGCGCCTGCGGAACTAAACGCGGCTGCTGTCATCAGAGTACCTACCTCGCCACTCGGGGTATAGGGAGTTCGCTCAGTGCAAGCGAGTGGTCGACCGCGCCGGCCCAAGACCCATGCACGATC
>Ga0210406_10001293_pt1 | contig 31133 bp, 26 predicted proteins | sample IncBWC30MmetaG_FD_155454 | JGI IMG/M metagenome (GOLD analysis project Ga0210406, IMG submission 155454) | Forest soil microbial communities from Barre Woods Harvard Forest LTER site, Petersham, Massachusetts, United States - Inc-BW-C-30-M | ecosystem: Environmental > Terrestrial > Soil >... | reverse complement strand
CCTTTGCCCCTTGACCGCTTCGCCGCCACTCATCCGAGATAAGAGCCGTATGCGCTAAGGAGCGCCCGTACGGATCTGTGCGGGGGGCGATCAGAAATGATCGTCCCTACCGCGACCGCAATATAAAAGGCGCCCACTTTGCTGTAGGTTGTGGCTATTCGTATCACCACCTACCGAAAGGAGCGCCGTTATGAGCCAAGAGAAATATATCGGCATGGACGTCCACCAAGCAACGATCTCGGTTGCAGTCTTGGATTCCCGGGGCAAGTTGATCATGGAAAGTATTCTGGAGGCGAAAGCGGCCACGATCCTTGAGTTCCTCCAGGGGCTACACGGAAGTTTATCGGTGGCCTTCGAAGAAGGGACCTCTGCGGCCTGGTTACATTCACGAAGTGGCACAAGAAGCGCAAGCAGCAAGGATTAAATGGCTTCAGCGTGACGAACGTACCGAAAGGCATGCTGGAGGAGGAAAATTGAGGAGCTCCGTCGCGACAAGAGCCTAGACATCATCATGATCGACTGTCCCGGCAACATTGAGGACATCACTGCGACCGCAGTTCGGTTGAGCGACGCAGTGCTATCGCCGGTCAAACCCACCTCGGTCGATCTCGCGCATGCCGTTGATACAGCGAAGTTTATCCGTGAGATGCGGAAAGCATACCCGAATCTCCTGTTCATGCTGTTCCTCAATGAGGCGATGCCGCGCCGGAACATTTCAAAAGACATGCCGGCATTCGTAAGATTATGGGAAACCTCGACAGGACGTTTATGCTCAACGCGCAGATCGCCAATTCCGCGCCGGTCGCGGAGTTCTTCGGTACAGGGCTCTCGGTCTTTGAGTATGCGCCGCGATCGGCTGCTGCCACCGCCTACAAGAAGCTCACGAAGGAGATAGTTGAATGTCTAAGAAATTCAGCCTGATGGACCAGGCCAAAGAGCTGGCCTCTGAGATCGAGATCCCAATCACCCGGTTGCCATCTCGCGCCGATGAGGAGGTCGATCAGGGCAGGGAAGTGGTTGACAAAACTGTGCCCGAAGCGGCTGCGGACCCGGAGAGCAAACCAGCACGGGTCGAGGAGCAGAAGTCTGCGACAACGGCCAAGCCGACAATCCTAAATCGACGACCGGCCCCGACTAAGCCGGAGCAGGTCGTCGATTCCCTCGATATGCTCGCCACGGAAGGTCCGGACCTAGTCCCGCTGAGCTGTCGGGTGCCCAGGAGGGTCCGACAGGTGCTCGATGAGCGGGTCCATCAGCTCAAAGCGAAGGGCAAGAAGATCAAAATGGAAGATGTTGTCACCGCTGCGCTGGTCTCGTTTCTCAGAATCGAGGACTAGGGGGTGAGCGGCCAGTGAGCGGTATCCCGGCGCGGAGCGCAAACCTAAAATTTTGTGCTAAACGACGAAGGGCGAGTCATTTAGCTCGCCCTTCCCTCGCTTGAATTCAACTGGCTGTAGGCGGTTAGTCCCGTCCATTTAACCGCGTCTTGTTTGCGGTGGCGGCACTAGATCAGGTTAGTTGACCCAGGTCTCGGGAGCGCCGGGGTCGGTGCCCTCGGTGCCTGCGGTGACCTGAAGCTCCGGCGACGGATCGAGGTGTTCGACCTTGGTCAAAATCTCCGCAGCCACATTATCGGGATGGAGTGTTGACCACAGCCAGTCCTCCAGAAGGGCAGCACGCTTCGAGTTCTCCGGAATGCGGTTGCCGTTGTCGTCGCGCACATACACACCGTCCTGCTTCTTGAACGGAGAGAACTGCTCGGAGGCAGCCTCCAGACGGCGTTCGATACCAGTCAGACGGGTGAAGACGTAGCCCGCGATCGGGTTGGCAGGACACGCTGGATCATCGCCTCTTCCGGCGTCCACTCGCAGGCAACAGTCTCCTCCGTACCGGTTGATGGGCTGAATCGAGCAATCCTTGAGCCCGGCGGCGTGCTTGACGGGTGAGTAATAAAGTGATCACCGACGTGCCAGCAAATACCCGGATTATGAAAAATCCGAGTTTCCGGTATCTGCTGAGGTGAGGTTTCCGTCTCAGACTCGTGCTTGGCACTGCGATCACGGAGTGCGCCCGCGCAAATTCCTATAGCGGTTTGCGCCCGCCATCGCAGAAACCGCCCCGCCCGCGGGCCGAGTTCTCTGCCGAATCAGGCGCCCGCGATAAGGTCCTACTCCTTGGTCGCCCGCTATACAATCCCGCCCGCCGAGGTTCTCCCGCTGCCCGCGGGCGGCGTTAGAAGTCAGCAAGTCGGTCCTGGGTCTGCCATTTGAAGGTTCTAGGAGCCGCTAGTTCACCCAATTGTTCCCCACCTTCTTATTTTGTTATCAGGCATTTACGTCAAATCGCTGTGTAGCATGTCGAGCGTTTGAGAATGGAACGAGACCCGCTGCTCGCCGAGCGACTGAAGCGGTTGAGGACGATCCCCGGGGTCGGGCCTATCACCGCACTAACCTGGGCTCTTGAGATCGGAGATGTCTCGCGCTTCCAGTCGATCAAGCAGGCCATCAGCTATTGCGGGCTCTGCAGCGCGGAGAGAAGCTCCGCAGACAAGCTCGTTCGAATGCCGATCTCCAAACAGAGGAACAAGCATATCCAGCAGACGCTGGTGGAGGCCGCCAAACTGGCTCCTCGATACAGCCATGAGCTGGCTCTGGTTTATGAGAGAGAACGACAGAGAGGGAACAGGAATAGGGCGACGCTTGCCGTAGCCAGGAAGATGGTCGCCTACATGCTCGCAGTGGAGCGCAGAAAACAGGACTTCGTGCCCGCCGAGCAACTTGGAGGCACCGCAGCAGCGTAAAAACCTGCTCGGGAATGAAAAAACATCAGATCATCCAGTGCGCAGGCTGCCAGGTCCCGCAGATGACGGGCTGAGCGACGGAGGCAACTCCAGAGGCTCCCTTCGGTTTGTTTCGGGACTGGCAGAGAACACAAACTCAATCTTCTGTGCGGACTCTTTGGAGTCTCAGACAGCAAATGGATGTCCGGTTCTGCAGAAAGCAGGAACCACAAGCCGAGAGGCACAACTGCGTAACGGTGGATACCTGATCAGACCGATTGCGCGCTCTCTCGAGCGCGCCCAGAAATCTTGTGCTTTTCTGTTGACAAAGACTTACATGGATGCCCGTCATTCGCCCTCAATTAGTGCCTCTGCTGCAGGTGCCAGGAAGACGCATTGCCACATTCTTACTTATTGCAAAATCGCCTTCTCATGAATTGTGACGCCTGAAGGGGCGGCAAGCGGGACCCTGCCTCCCTTTCTGTAGTAACCTCTACGGCGATACAACCTAATCGTCGTGATGGGGTGACTGCTTCTTGTAAAGGGCAGTAATGGCCGTTCCCGGATTTGTTCGGACGAAGAATGCCTCGCGCCCCCCGGCTACGATCACACCGTCAAAAGTCAATCCGTCCTCAAATACTTCAGTAACGGTACAATCCACTTTGACGCTATAGGTTGCCGAGCGACCTATTCGATGGCTGATCGTGCCGTTACTGCTGAATGTGTCTTCCGCTTGGGTAAGGTTGCCAGCCCCATCCAGAACTCTGAAACCGACTGCGCCGATCAGAGCGACACCGATGTTCGTTCCCGCTCCAAGGACTCGATAGGTACCCTTTAGGCTGGCATCGCTGCATTCGTCGTCCCCAGTCTTCAACGCGACACCGCTCTGAACGGTGCCGTGATTTGTGACAATGAACGAGAACTCGCGGCCTCCGCTGTCGGGGATAATCATGAAATCAAACATGAATTCGCCGAAGTCGTCCCCGATCTTGGCGGAACCTGTGCAATTGCCATTCACCACGTAGCTTCCGCTGCCAGTGCGACGAACAATCGTGCCGTTCGTGCTAACAGTATCCTTGGCTCTGAGACCTCCCTCTCCATCAAAGGTAGCTAAGCCGACGGATGCCAACGGCCCAACTCCGACAAGAGGTCCAGTGACGACGTATCCGTAGGCACCTTCCAGGTCGTCTTGTGTGCATTCGTGACGGGGCTTGGCCTTCGCGCTGGTTACAAGTATGAGCGTCGCCAGAACCAGCGCCACGCTTCTGAGTCCTATACGAATTTGGCCTTTCATCGTTGACGAGCCTTTCCACTTATTGAGCATGGTGTTCTCCTTGTTGATCTCAGTTTTCGTCATCATCATCTGGCGTCAGAAGAAAGGCGTGGGCATGGCCATTGATGGTTCCGTTGTCAACGATCTCGCCGGCATCGTTGATGCCCGTTGCCGCAATGAGAGTCCAGCCAGAGCTCGCTGGGATGAGTTCATTGAGGTCATTCATCTTGCCTTTGCTAAAGACGTACGCATGCTGCTGCCCACTGGCGACTGTTGCAGTGCCAACGATCTGGCCGCGATTGTTAATGCCTCCGGAGTCGCTGAACGTTCCGCCCAGCGTGCCCAGGTCGCTCATCAGGCCGTCGCGCCAGAGGCAGGCGTGAAAGTCCCCGGCGGCCGTATTTGCCAGGCAAGCCACTTCGCCACGACTATTGATGGCTCTCCCGGCGCTCGACGTGCCGCCGGGGAGCGTTCCGAGATCAGTGATCACACCGTCGCTGAAGATGACGGCGCGAGAGGACCCTGCGGGGAGATCAGCTCTTCCGACTGCTCGGCCGCGCTTGTTGACGCCGGCGGCGAAGCTGGAAGGCCCACCGAGTGTGCCGAGGTCAATCACTCCGCCATCCTTGTATTGCACAGCATGAAAAGGGCCCGACCTGCCCACCGGGTTGGAACCGCCGAAGATGTCGCCACGATTGTTGATTCCGAATGCGGTGCCGAGCAGACTGGCGGGAAGTGCGCCGAGGTCCGTTATTCCATTGCGTTCAAACAGAACCGCGTGGCGGGCTGCGTTGGCAGTGATCTCCGACGCGCCGACTGCCTGTCCACGATTATTGATGGCGTTAGCTGTGGTGAATGTGCCGCCGAGCGTGCCGAGATCGGTTATCACGCCGTCCTCCCAAAGGAAGGCCCGAGTGATCGTTTCTCCGTTGAGAGTCGACCTACCCACCACCTGTCCGCGATTATTGATAGCAGTGGCTGCGCTGAATGCGCCGCCGAGCGTGCCGAGATCGGTAACGGTAAACCTGTCGAAGCCCTGTGCTGTTGACGATGGAGCCGACAGCCCCGCCAACATCAAAAGAAAGCTCAACTTCGTGAAAATATTCAAAGCTCGCTTTTTCATGGCGACCTCCATTGCTTCAGATAGGCCGAAAATAGTCAGTACCGACGCGACCTTGCGCCTGTGGGGCGAGTTTGTCCATGGTTCGCAGATTGAACGTTGCTTACATATCAAGCCCTTTGTCAGGAGGGGCTTGCACCCAGGGCTTACGCTCCCCTTGCTTCCGGGGAGTACACTCTTCTGCACAAACATGAGTGGAGTTCCCTGTGCAAACACCGGCAGCAGCGCGCGTGTTAAGGTTTGGAGCCTTCGAGGCCGACCTACACGCCCGGGAGCTGCGCAGGCAGGGGATGCATATCAAGCTCCAGGACCAGCCGTTTCAGGTGCTGGCAATTCTTCTGGAGAACGCTGGTGAAATCGTCACCCGGGACCAACTCCGGCAGAAGCTGTGGCCGGTCGATACCTTCGTGGACGTCGACAACGGCCTCAACGCCATCATCAACCGATTGCGCGAAGCCCTGAGCGATTCCGCGGAGAGTCCACGCTTTGTAGAAACCATTCCTCGTCGCGGCTACCGGTTTGTGGCTCCGGTCACGGAGGTCAGGGGCGCGCCGGGCGCCCCCGCGTCTGAAGCAACTCCAGCGCGGCCGGATGAGGTCCAGACAAACGGCAACCTCAAAGCAAGAATGTCCTTGAGGAAACTCGCCATAGCCTCAGGGTTAGTTGCCGCCTTGGTGGCCGCATCGGTTTGGGCCTGGGAGAGGGGGCGGACGCGGACGCCGCAACTTCAAAGTCTTCCCCACATTACGTCGCTTGCGGTGCTGCCCCTCGCGAACCTGTCCGGCGACCCGTCGCAGGATTACTTTGCCGACGGCATGACCGACGAACTCACGACCGACCTGGCCAGAATCCGGAGCCTGAGAGTCATCTCGGAGACCTCGGCGATGCGATACCGCGGGACACATCAGTCCTTACCGCAAATTGCTCAGGAACTCGATGTGGACGCTGTCGTCGAAGGTTCCGTTGCCCGCTCCGGCGACCACGTGCGAATTACCGTTCAGCTAATCGACGCGCAGAGGGACCGGCACCTTTGGGCCCAGAGTTATGAGCGCCAGGCGGGCGACATTCTCGGTTTGCAGCGCGACTTGTCCAGGGCAATCGCGAGCCAGGTCCACTCAAATCTCACTCCGGCTGAGCGGCGGCGTCTCGAAATTCTGCCCACACAAAACCAAAATGCCTATGACGCCTATCTGCGCGCAAAGTATCGTGTCAACACCGCGCTCCAGGTCGAGGCCGATGCTGACGCGGCCATCGCCGAGGCCGAGCAGGCTGTGACGCTCGACCCCGATTTTGCCGAGGCTTACGTAGTGCTCGCCCAGGGCTGCTATCACAAGATATTCGATTGGGCTGGAGGAAAGGAGTATGACGAGAAGGCGTTTGTTGCCTTGGGCAAGGCGCTCGCCCTGGATCCCACGCTGGCGGAAGCTTATACTGCTCGCGGCGCTTTCTACTACACTCGCCTTCACAGTTTTGATATCGCCGCTGCCGTGGCGGACTATCGGCGAGCAATTTCCCTGAACCCGAACCTCGCCGCAGCACACCACAATCTCGGCTCTGAGTTAACGCACGCCGGTCTGCATGAACAGGCCATCGAGGAATTCCGTGCGACGCTGCGGCTGGATCCGCAGAATGCCGGCGCCAAGTACCGGCTTGGCCGCCCGCTTTGGCAGTCGCAACGCTTCGCCGAAGCGCTCCAGAACTACGATCGCTACAACATTGAAAGCTTCGAAAAGGCTCTCACCCTTGCTTACCTGGGCCGCCGAGCGCAAGCGTGGGAAACCATCGAAAGAGTCGCGCATCAGTTAGGGGGCGCAAGGCGCGGAGGCTACAGTGGCGGTGACCTCGAAGATGTTGCGGCAGTGCGGGCGTTTCTCTACGCCACTGAGGGCCAACCGCAGAAAGCCGAGCAACAGATTCAAGTGGCGGCCCGCTTCGGAAAGAACAATGACCATTTTCATCACGCCGCGTTCATCTTGGCTGCCGCGTGCGCCGAAATGGGCAACTCCCATGAGGCAGTTGCCTGGCTCAGGCGCGTTGCCGAGGAAGGCATGCCCAACTATCCGCTCTTCAACGACGACCCCAGCATGATCAAGCTGCACGGCAACCCCGAGTACGACCAGTTCATGGCCGAATTCAAGCTTCGCTGGGATCAGCTCGCCAACATCATCGGTGGGCCCGCCTGAACGGGGGCGCGTTCCGAGATTACTTATGTCTAAGAATCCGGTGAAATTCCCGAAGGACAGGTGGTCGTTGCAGGATTACTCCCGAGTGGTCGGCAACCCTTCCGTTACGCGCCCGACGAGCCAACGACGGGTAAGGTGCGGGTTGCCCGTCAATCAGGAGTAATCCGCGCTTCGATCCGCTAGACTTAGCTGGACCCTCCTATGCTGCAGTCTGTAGGCGACAAACTCGACCATTACCAGATCCTCGGCTGGTGTCATTACGGGGACGACATTCGGCGTCTAACCGAACTCAGAATGATTCGCAACACACATGGTCCACTCGTCGGACGTTGACCGAAAGGAAGTCGAGCATGCCGTTCATCTCGCCGAAGTCACTTTCGGCGCTCAGGGACAAAGCGTAATGGAAGCGTCTCTGCTCATCTTCCCGAAGACCCTCTGAAGGGGCAGATCATTGAGAGCGTGAATTACGCGCATGAGAACGGGATACGATATGAAGGAGATTCGAGAGTAGAAGTGGCCGCTGTAGTTTGCGGCCAAAACGATAAAAGTCCCACCCTCGATCAGGGTGGCGCTTTTTCGTTTGTGCTGGGGCGAGTTGGCTAGAAGAGGATCTTCGCTGCCCACTCGGTATTGAAGGGTTCGCCAGGACCGATGGTGGGGTTGCCTAGATAGGGTCCAATTGTGGAGCCGATTGTCCCGCCCTGGCCGGTGGATGGAAGACCAACCGGAGCCAGATTCGTTCGGTTGAAGAGGTTATACATATTTGCCCTGATCTGAATCTTCACCCTCTCTGTGATCGCTGTGGTCTTGAGGACAGAGAGATCAAAGGCGCTGTAACCGGGGTTATAGTTCTGGCCGCGGCGTGTTGGGGAATAGGTTCCGGGTGCAGGATCGACAAAGGCATTCGGATTGAACCACTGAACGGAGCCCTGGATGATGGCATGGGAGACGCCCGCTGAGGGGTTCTGAATGACCTGCACCGCTCGGTCTGCATTGTCGCCGTTGCCGCTGACATTCGAACTGGCAACGACGGTATATGGCGTTCCACCATGGAAGGAGAACCCGGAGCTCAGCTCCCAGCCATGGGTGAGGCGCTCTGGTCCACGGAAGGCTGGTATTGCGTAATTGAAGTACCCCGTGAAGGTGTTATGAACGTCGTAGTCTGAGTTGCCATACTCTGCCTTCTCGTTGCGCGGGTCCTGCGGAGCATAGGGCAGGAAGCCGGTCTCATAGTCGAGTGCGTGCGACCAGGTGTAGGCCAACTGCGAGGTTAGACCGTGCCAGTTCTGGAGGCGGAGGGTGGTTTGAAGCGAGTTGTAGATGGAGCCGAGGTTACTTCGGGCCGCAGCGATCACGCCAAATTGAGGAAACTGTTTGTAGTACGGGCGGGTTGTGGTGTCAGGTGATTCGGAGGGGTTGGGTTGCGCGGGATTGATGTCGAACAAGCCCATAAGATGAGTTCCCTTTGAGCCTACGTAGCCAATCTGGGCAATGACTGAGTTGGTGATGCTGTGCTGGACGTTCAGATCCCATAACTGGACATTGCCGGGTTTGAAGTTCTTGTCGAAGGTGGAGATATTGATGCTGCCCGGCGAAGCAGCGCCGCCGCTCGCCTGGGCAAAGGTGGGATAGATATCCACACCCGGCTTGATCACCTGGTTGAGTCCGTGTGCGTTCGCGACTTGATCGCTACCCGCAGGGTTCAAGCCTGGTCCGAAAACGGAGATGATCTGGGATCCGTTGTTCTGCAGGATCGACTTCATATAGACGGTGTCATAGTAGAAGCCGTATCCACCACGAAGAACCGTATTGCCAGTGCTATCCACTTGATAACTAAATCCGATTCGAGGGCTTACTCCTCCCCAGAACTTTGGGTAGATATTTGATACGCCTTGTCCTGCTACCGCAAGGCCGGATGCTGTGGTTGGGTCAAAGATCGAGAGGTTTGGATAGTCGGAGTGTACGGGGCCTGCATAGTCGTAGCGCAGACCGTAGTTGAAGTTGAACCGATGAGTGATCTGCCAGTTGTCCTGCCCATAGAGGGCAAAGGTGTTTAGGAATACCTGCCGCTTTGGATTGCCGAGGACGATGCTGGAAGCTGTTGGGTTGAGGCATCCCGCGAGGAAGTCTGCCATGAACAGGACATTGGAAGGCGTGCCTGCCGGGGGCGCCGCGCCCTTGTTCTTTGTCGCTAAGGCGGCGCAGGGCGTTTGTGGCACTACTCCCAAGAAGTTCGCTATATTCCAGGGGCCTTGCGAGCCATCGAAGTAGATGGTCCCGCGCTGTCCGGTCTGGTAGAAGTCATCGACCTGGGCTTGACGAAATTCGCCTCCAAAATGGAGTTGATGTGCACCCTTCGTCCAGGTGAGATCGTCGTCGAGATGTCCGGTGATGTCATTTCTTCCAGAAGGAGCGGTGACACCGGTTGGATCGAATCCAGTGTTGCCGGCGGTGAGCCCAGAGCCGCTGCCGGTCGGCCCGATGACCAGGTGGGGGGAACCAGGCAGAGCCGGATCGGTAACGCCCGTATTCAATCCGAGGCCGATGGGATTCTGGGATGTATCGAAATCGCTGAACACCTGGTTGAAGTAGCTGACTCCCACGGCGAGTTGATTGGCCATCGACGGGCTAATAATACGGTTGTAGATGATGGAATAGTTTTGGACGTGTATTGGCGCGTTTTCAAAATAAGGCGTCAGGGCAGAGGAGGTTGGCGCAGTCTGCGTGCCTTGGCCTACGAACCACCTGGCTGAAAGATGATCTTTATCGGTGATGGTGTAGTCCAGCTTGATGACGCCGTTGTTGCTATGCCCGGTCAGATTGCCGGACGCCTGATAGTTTTCCGGTTGAGCAGGTCCGGCGAGTGCGGAGGCTGGCCAGAGTCCCTTGAGTGTACCGTTTCCATTGAGCAGGTTCGAAGCTACCGTGCTATGGGGTACGCCGTAGAAGTCGAGGACCGTGTATCCAGCCGTCTGATATGCAGCCGATGGTTCCGTTGCGTGATTCAGAGCGCCTATCAGGAAGTTCTGATGCTCAAAGGCGACAAAGAAGAAGAGCTTATTCCTGAGAATTGGGGCGCCTACGGAGAAACCGTAGTTCTGATTCCTCGAGGCGGGCTTGGTTGTGGAGAAGGGATTCTGCCGTTCAAAGAATTCGTTGTGGTTGAAGTAGTAGGCCGTGCCGTGAATCTGATTGGTGCCGGACTTGATGATGAGATTTGCGGTGCCGCCAGGATTGCGCCCAATATCGGTCGCGCCTGTTGTAACGAACGAGAAGTTCTCGATGGCGTCGATGGGAAAGATGACGCCGGCGATGGCAGAGACTCCGCCCTGGTTGACAGCGGGAATGTTCCACCACAGGTCGTTATTGTCTGTGCCTTCAATCTGCCAGTTTACCGCGTTGGTCCTGGTTCCATTCACGCTCGCATAGCCTCCGCCGCCGTTTGTGGACAGTCCAGCGAATCCCGTGGTTTGTGAGATCATTTGCGTAAAGTCGCGGCCGCTATTCGGCAGATTCTGCACGACCGCCACCGGCAAGATTGTGGCCTGCACATCTGAGACGGTATCAAGTGTCACGGTTGCGGCTGTTACCTCTACCGTCTCGGCCGAGGACGAGATGCGCAGCTTCGCGGGAAGAATGTAACTAGTGCCAGCTGCGACCTGCACGTCGTCATACTTGCCCGTCGAAAAGCCGCTAAAGCTGATAGTGACGGTATACGTTCCCACAGGCAGATTCGGAAAGTTGAACTCGCCAGCACTTGAGGACACGGCGTGATAAGACGTATTGGTCGCTGTCTCTACGGCCGATACATTTGCGTTGGCGATGGCTGCTCCGGAGTTATCAGTGACGGTGCCGTTGATGCCTCCGCGGTAGGTTTGTGCGTGAACGGGAAGATTGTAGATAAGAGCGAGGAAAACAGCGGCGAGAGTGCAGAGAGCTGATTTGTACATAAGACCTCCCAAAGGACAATAAGGATTAGCCGACCTGTGAGACGGATTTTTTAGTGTCGTGTAATAAGGAGATACCTGTGTCGCGGCAGGCTCGCCATTGAAATTCCAACGCCGGAGAAAAGGAAGGAAGGCAGTCAGAACTGCAATTCAAAGTGCCGTTACACTAAAACTCTTTTGTGAAGAAAGGCAAGGATTATTTAGGGGCGAATGGGGTAATTCTGTGAGGAGCGGTAAATAATCTGTGACTACCTTTGGGAAGATTATTCAGGCTCCACTGCGCTGGAACTCTTTTGTTTTTATAATGATGAGGTACTCATGAGGGATTGCAGTGTGGCATAGGTGAGACCGGCGTAGCCATCGAGGATTGCGCCGCGTATGAGGACTCGGCCAAAGGCAGTGTCCACGTCAGGCGGAGTGCTGCCTTTCTCCGGGACACGCGGGAGTTCTGGTCCGGGACCCGGGCAGCAATGGAATCGCGCTGGATCACGCTCGCGGTCAAAATCAACGTCTGCACAGGAAACGAAAGTTCGAAAATCGTCCACTAGGCCGACCATTCAAAAATTGCTCCGCCTTCTCAGCGACTTACAAGCGAACCCCTTTGTCGTACTAGAACTCGTCGTAGATGCTGCGAGCCATGTTGACCGAGCAACCGTCGCGAAGTTTCCGCAAATGACTTTTCGGGCACAACGGAGCATAGTTTCCGGTTGGTCGGCAAACCGCACCTTACGCTTGGGAGAGGGATTCCCCTGATCCGCTACTAGGGACCTGCCGAAAACCCAGCGTCGCATGGATTGGCGGCTCGGTAAAGGTGTAGATAGCTGACCATCCGTCCCCCGTACGCACCGGTTTCGATCATGGGCCTGCCCTCCTTAACATGAGTCTGTCCTAAATAAAGCTTACCTTCTTCACAACTGAGGAGGTCGTGGCGGCTTGAGGACTGCCAGCTGGAAAGCGCGACGATGGAGAAAGCCCACCTGCTGATAGATACGAATAGCTGCCGCGTTGGCTTCAAACGAGGTCAGGAATGGCATGCGGCCGTCGGAGTGAATGTTGCGCGTGACTGCGGCGACAAGAGCCTGCGCATAGCCGCGGCCGCGGAAGTCAGGATGCGTGCAGACGGCGCTCACTTCCGCGAATCCTGTTGGGGCTAATCGTTGACCAGCCATTGCAGCGAGGCGGCCATCGACACGAATCCCCACGAATCCGCCGAGGTTGGCGGTATGGTTCCGGAACGGCCCGGGCTCTGTGAGGCTCGCGAGGGCTACCATCTCGGGAAAATCTGCGGAGGTCATCGGTAGGATCGGCTCGGCGAGAGATGGCTGATCCGGAACCGCGGGGCAGACCATCTGAATCAGCGTTCCATCGCGAAGAAGCTGCCACCCCGCAGGAATCTCCAGTGAATTTTTGAGAAAGAGAACCGCGACATCGCCCTCCGGCACAATTGCGGCGAGGTCCGCGTATGCCTCGGAAGTAAGTTCTTGAACGCCGGATAGGGGACCTATATCGGCAGGATAGCGACGAGCCAGACCATGCCCTATATCCGCGCCAATGGCGAGATGGGCATGACGCGTGGCAAGTGAATTCCAAATCGGATTGTCTAGCAGCGCTTCGCTCTGGAAATGTGGGGCTGAATCATTCATCGTGTTGTGGTTTGGATGTGAACTGGGGTACCAAGGCTTCACCCATTCCTGACATGAACTTCCGCCGAGGACCGCGAAAGCGTTGGATGGGTGGATCGATACCGAAGGCGCTCTTCTCGTCACTTAACTCCCGGATCGTCGGCAAACCGCACCTTACTCTCCAGCGCCTGACTCCGACCACGTCCTGATCGAACCGCGACCACCCGAACTTTCCGGAGTCCCAGGGCTTTCTCTTTCCCAACGTGCCACCGTCAGCAAGTATTTGCCCGTCTATCCAGTGGCCACAATAGATGTCCGATGGCCAACATAGATGTTCAGTGGCCAACATAGTTGTTCAGGACCACAAAATTACTGTCCAGAATCAGAGCGCAACATCAGCGGTTTCAGCAAAATAGGCGGTTGATAAAAGTTGCCAGAATTACTCGCCCGATTTGTAAAGCTGCCAGAATAGTTGTCACGCTCCACTCCCTCTTATTTCGGGCTGCTGGAGTGCCCCTGCCAAAGAGCAGTGCGGCCCCTAACGCTGCGAGAATGCCGGGCCGAGTCAGATTCTTCTCAATCTTTCGACTTGTGCCAAAACTTGCCTCCAGTGTGAGTCTTGCCAAAACTTGCCTCCAGTGTGAGTCTTGCCAAAACTTGCCTCCAGTGTGAGTCTTGCCAACACAATTTTCGAGACTTAAGTCATATAGCCGTGAACGATCTCGATCATGTCTTCAATGAAGTCGTCGCCGTCGCCAGCCAGGGGCAAAGCGCGCAACTTGTCTTCAATGAGGTAGGTCATGAGGCTACTCATCGCTCCGCGGGCGGCCGCTACTCTTTGAAGAAGGATGGCGCCATCGGGATCTTCGGCTAGGGAACGCTCAATGGCGGCGATCTGTCCCTGAATGCGTCGCAGCCGTGCGGTGATGCGCTGATTACGTCTCTCTGTTGTGATAGGCATGATCTTCATTTCGCTTACTCCATTGCCGATTCAATGATCGACCAGCTCAGGGTTGAGACGTCATCTTCGATAGAGAGGCGCATCACGACCTGTTCGATAGCTTCGTTGTTCCGGCCTGCAGTCGTCATCTCGGCGCGGATATAGGTTTGCTCGTTTGTGTCGTTCTGTTCCCCATGGATGGAATGCAACGTGACGGGAAGTGGGGTAATGGTGGAAAGCAGCAAAGCGCGGATGTGGGAGGCGGCGGAGACTTTGCAGTCGAGCTTCAACTCATAGAGCGTTTCGGCGGGAATAGCTTCGGGAAGAACAGGGTGAAGGCGGTAGGCCAGTGGTCGGAGGACCATGTTGGTGAAGAGAACCGCGAACGCAAGCACGAGCGCCAGATGAAAAGAACCGAGTCCGGAGAGTGCGCCGATAGCGGCGGAGCACCAGATCGTGGCAGCTGTATTGAGCCCGCGCACGCTCGCTCCATCCTTGAAGATGACTCCTGCTCCGAGAAAGCCTACGCCAGAGACGATATAGGAGACGATCCGTCCGCGCGCGGAAGGATCATTGTCGAGCAGCAGACCGCACATCACAAAAGCTGCGGCTCCGGCTGCCACCAGAGCATTGGTACGGGTTCCCGCCATGCGCTGCCGCCATTGTCGTTCGAGGCCCACTATCGCGCCCATGCCAATGGCCAACCAAAGACGCAGAGCGAATTGAATAGTGCTGATTCTGATCATGTCATTCTCCACCTACTGCTCTCCAAGGAGCAGGGGAGGCGCAACTGCGCCTCCCAAGGTCCTCAGAAGCGGAACTTTGCTGCGATCTGACCGATGCGCGGATCAGCGGCTTTGGTGACGAAACCGAAGGTGCCGCCCTGGTCGCCGATGTTCCCGTCGACCGAGTTGCCTCCATAAAACTGGGCATGGTTGAAGACATTGAACATCTCCAGACGAAGCTCCAACGAGCTGGCCTCGGTGAGCTTCGTCACTTTGTGGAGAGCCATGTCGAAGTTGTCGATACCGGGGCCGTAGAAGTCGCGGCGTTTGGAGTTGCCCGGTGTTCCGAGCAGGTTAGGCGTGAAGGCCAGATTGTTGAAGTACGGCTTGCCGCCGCGGGGGTTGCGGTTGATCTTGTATCCAGTGCCGTCATAGTTCGGCATGTCGAGACTGGTCGAATTCACGCCATTATTCTGCACTTGCACGAGATAGTTGTCGCCGAAGCTCGCAAACGTCACCGGCACGCCGGTAGCGAAACGAGTGATGCCGGAGAGCGCCCAGCCGCTGGTGAGCCGGTTTGGACGCCATAGGTGAGCTACGGGGAGATCGTAGTTGTAGCTGACGACGAAGTTGTGTTTGAGATCGAAGGCCGAGATGCCGTCCAGCCGGTGATAATTGAAGGGATCGACCTGCTCCTGAATGCTTGAGGTCTGGTCGTAGGACTTGGAATAGGTATAGCTGGCAAGAAGGGAAAGCGGCCCAGCCGTGCGCTTGAAAGTGAGTTCGAGCCCGTGGTAGTGCGAGTTGCCCATATTCTCGTAATAAGCGTCGGTGCCGATGGTATTCGGAAACGGGCTACGAGTCCCGTTGACGACGGTCCCATCGGCACGGGTGAAGACAAGGTTTTCATTGAACGGGCCGCAGGTTGGCGTTCCGGGCGCAACTTCCGATGGCTGGCTAAGGCCCAGGCAGAGGTCCGGGTTGCCAGGATTGGCCCCATGTACCGTCAGCAGGTGTCTTCCGAGCGAACCGATATAAGCGATGCTGAACAGTGAGTTCGCCCCGATCTGCCGGTCGATCGAGAGGGTGTACTGGATGGAGTAGCTGGTCTTGTTCTTGTAGTACACGCTTCCGGCACCGCTGATGGGGTAGTAGCGGCTCCAATCGACGTTGTTATCGGGGTTCTTCGTCGAAACGTTGTATGACGGCACATGCACAGGAAACTGCTGGACGTATTGGGTCCCCGAAAGAGCGCCGATGAACGGCGTCTCCATGACCGGCGACTCCGGGCTAGTGTATGTGAGACCGTAGGGCGGGTTGCCAGTTGGATAGGCAACGGTGAGGCCCTGCGGCGAGGTGAAGAAACGTCCGCCACCAAGCCGGATGCTGGTCTTTCCTGGGCCGCCGGTCAGTTTGCCCATCAGCCCGTCAGTGAAAGCCGGTGCATAGGCAAGGCCGAAGCGAGGCGAAAAATTGTTCTTCGGCGTAGGTGCGATGGCATTCGGGATGGTGCCTCCACCAGGAAGTGGATCTCCCGGTACGAGGTAGCCCAGCGGCGCACCGGGGAAGGTCTGCGATTGCACTCCCTGAACGAATGTCGTCGTCTGGTGATACTTCTCCGCCCAGGGCGTGACATAGTCCCAGCGCAGGCCGTAGTTGAGAGTCAGATTCGGACGAATGCGGAAGCTGTCCTGGGCAAACAGATCGCCGTCGGCGGCACTCTCGTAAAAGACCGGAGAGGACTGCTGCGAGTAGAAGTCGGGTGTGCCCAGCAGGAAGTCCGCAAAGCCGTTGCCCGTCGTCTGGCTACCCGTCCCGAAGAAAGAGAAGGTGCCGTTGGCGACCAGGTTGGGGTTCTGCTTGACCTTGTACCAAATGTACCGTCCGCCTGCTTTGATTGTATGGTTCCCTATTGTGCGCGAGACGCTATCCTGCAGATCGTAGGTGGTGTTGACCTGTGCAACTGAGAACGGATTCGTTCCGACCGAGAAGCCGTTGAAGAACATCTCTTCAACGCCGGCCTGCTGCGGAAAGCCTTGAATGATGCCTTGTCCGCCAGCCTGAATCCCCTGATCGGCAAGGGTGACGCCAACGCCACCTACGGGAGTGCCAATGTGGTTGTCGAGGCGCGTAATGCTGAAACGTGCCTCATTGACCGTATTGACGCCAAAACTGTGGATGTTGCTGAAGACAATCGTCTGGTCCACGCCGACCGAAGCTGCATCATAAGCGAACCCGTTACCGGGGAGAGTAGACCCGCCGAGACTACTGGGATAAGGATCGTCGAGGTTGTAACGATCGTTGAAGTAGTAGATCGAGGAAGTCCCAAAACTGTTGGAGTTGAAGTCGAGCCGGCCGCCGAACTTGTTGTCGTTGATGCGGCGCTTATAGGCTCCGGATGAGAAGGTGCCATCCGCGATGTTTCCCTGCGGAATGTACTGCAGCATGTGCTTGGGTGCGTTTCCCCAGGCGCTCATGGGGATCATCGCATTCGGGAAGACACATTGGCTTGTCTGTGTACAGCCTTGGGTATAAAAACGCTCGGCCTGATTGACCTGATAGCCGAGGCGCTGGCTCAGAGTCTGAGCCAGGTAAGGTCCGTTGACGGTCCCGGTGAGTCTTGCTGCTGAATTTGTAAAATCCCCTGTGCGATTTGCGTTGGTGGGCACGTTGACGGAGCCAGTCTCGATGCCTTGGATGTAGCGTTGGCCCTGGTAGTCGCCGAAGAAGAAGATCTTATCTTTGCGAATCGGACCTCCGATGGTGCCGCCGTACTGGTTCTGATGGAACGTTGCACGCTCCGGCGAGAAGTAGTTACGCGCATCGAGGTGCGTATTGCGGAAGAACTCGAAGAGATTCCCGTGAAAGCTATTGGAACCGGACTTGGTGACGACGTTGATGATGCCGCCGGTGAAGCTGCCGTACTCGGCATCCACATTGCTCGAAAGAATGCGGAACTCGGCAATGGAATCCAGGTTCGGGATGATCCCGGCCTGCTGACCGATGCTCTCCTGCACGCTCGCTCCGTTAAGGTAGTAAGCATTGTCCGACTCGCGTTGGCCGTGAATGGAGAACTGGCCCGTGTTCTGTTCACCTGCAGCGGGGACGGAGCCGAAGCCTCCGCCGGAGCTAGTGTTACCCGCTCCGCTGGTGGTGATGGGCGCGACTCCAGCTTGCACGGCCAGGAGGTCGGTGTAGCTGCGTCCGTTCAGCGGAATATCGACCACCTGCTTGCTTTCGATGGTCTGGCCGATCTGGGTGTCGGTGGTGTGCACCTCCGCCGTGTTCTCGGTCACGGTGATCTCCGAGGAGGCCTGCGCGATCTGCAAGGGTACGTCGATCGTGAGCGCCGCATTGACGTCGATCTTGATCTTGTTTGTCTGCTTATACGGCGTGAAACCGGACGCCGTTACGTCCAGTTCATACTGCCCCACCGGAACTACGGGAAAGTTGAAGACTCCCTCGCCGTTGCTGGTCGTCTTTTGGCTCACGCCAGTCGCCGTATTGACTAGAGTCACGCTGCTGCCGGAGATAAGGGCGCCGGTCGTGTCCTTCACCGAACCGGCGATCCTGCCGCTTCCCGCTTGAGCAAAAGCAGAATGACTCATCAGCATTGCGAATAGGACTAGAGCGGCAATGAAGCAGAGTGGAATGAATAGCGTATCGAGCAGAGATCTCCATCCACGAGGCGGCTGTGGGCCGTCTTCGGCACGGATGTTAGCGTTGTACGTCCAGGCGTCGTTCATCAGTTTGCGGTGCATCATCGTAGCCTCCGATGTAGAGTGACCCACAGTCATGCGGGCGCAGCTCTACCGTTCTGGGCCGAGCCGCTGTCCGGCTCGCCAGTGAGTCGTTCGCCTGCGTCTGTCTCTTACGCAGGCACTCAGTTGTTACGGAGCTTGTTCAGAAAGCTCGCGCATCAGGCGGATATTCTCCTGCTGCGCGAGGAACATCATTCGATGTCACGCGCAGAGAGGGTATGCCGCCAGCCTCCGGCTAGGCGGAGGCTCACTTGGAACCGGGTCGTCCATACTTCCTCCTTCGTATTGCAAGCGGTCAATGGATCTTGTGCAGAAGACCGGAGAGATCGAGGACGTGGTAGCCGAGCATCAGCGTCATCCAAATCAGGTAGGCCCGCAAAAACGCGAGCGAAACAAGGACCGCCCGCGTCATGCGAATCTCGCCAAGCCCTTCCGTGGAACACTTCTGTTCTGCAACGTCATCCAGCGGATGGATAACGCGGAATCCCTTCATATCAGGGGATACTCCCATAGTTGCCATGACTCACCTCTCTACTGAAACAGGTTTGGAAGAATCACCTGCGCCGCAAGCAGCAGCGACAGGGCGAAGAGGACGACGATGATCGTCCAGTTGATGTAGTTGTTCCATGGCCGGTTGACCCAACGGTCACCAAGCAGTTCCCGGTCATTGAGCAGCAGTTGGAGAAAAATGATGGCCGAGGGCAGGATCAGCCCGGCGAAGACCTGCACGCTAATGATGACCAACTGCAGCGGCACATGCGGAATCAAGACGATTGCCGCTGCGGCGCCGACACACGCAATGTAGGTTGCGTAGAAACCGGGCGCCTCCCACAGCTTCTTGTGCAAAGAATGTTCCCAGCCCTTGACCTCGCCATAGGCCCATGCACTTGCCAGCGAGATAGCCGTCGTTCCGAGAACGGCGGCGTTCACCATCAGGAGCAGAACGCCATTGCGAACGAAGTTGCCGGCCATCGGACCAAGAGCAAGTGCGAGCTGCGCCGGGTCTTGAAACGCGATCTTGTGTTCAAAGCCGTAGCTCCCAACCAACATCATTGCGCCAGCAACACAAACTGTGAAGATGGCTCCAATGAGTGTGTCCAGACGTGCCCATTTCAGGTCGGCGAAACGGAGACGCTTCTCCGCGACACAACTCTGTTGAAAGAAGAGCTGCCACGGCGCGATGGTTGTGCCGACGATAGCGATCAGCAAGAAAACGAGGCTGCTGGTGATGCCTCCGGTTGGCATGGTCGGCACAACAGAGTTGTGTGCAACCGTCGCCCAGTTCGGATGCACCATGAAGGCGAGCACAAACCAGGCCAGGTCCATCAGACACAGCGCAATGACAATCCGTTCCCACCGCAGGTAGCTCCCCGTCACCACCATCAGCGTCAATCCGATGGCCGATACCGGCACTGAGATATAGGGGCTGATACCGAGTGCGTGGAGAGCCAGAGATATCGCAGCGAACTCGGTGATGAGAGTAAGGAAGTTGACAGCGAGCAGGTCGATGAGCGAGAAGTGTCCCCACCATTTGCCAAACCGTTCGTAGATCATCGCGGCGTGGCCCTTGCCCGTTGCTATGCCGAGACGAGCAACCATCTCCTGAATGAAATAACAGATCGGCAGCAACACCAGGAGCAGCCAAAGCAAGTGCAGGCCGTACTGACCGCCGGCCTGCATATAGGTCGAGACTGCTCCAGCATCATTGTCAGCTTCCATGACAATCAGACCGGGACCAAAGACCATCAGAAAGGTCAGGATGCGCCTTTGCCATGCGCTCCGAACCAGAAGTCCCACTTCGGGAGTTGTGGTCACGGTATCCGTCTCTTGCTCAGCTATGCGCATCGTCGTAGTTCCCCTATCTCGCCGCTCGACGAGTCGGAATAGTTGGGCGGAATTTTGTGAATTCAGTCCGTACCCAAGTTGAGACGAGGGGCATTCTAGGATCACCGCTCGAACGCCACACGCGGACGAGCGGACTCGGCTCGCGGGCAGCAAAAGTCTTATTCTTCTGGATATAGTTCACGGTTCCTCCTTGCGCGATCCAAGTCACACGTCGCTGACGGCTCCACATGGAAGGCGTAGCCGGGAGGACACATGATTGGGTCATCGGTTGGGGAGGTGTGAGGTAGGCCGTTTGGACCAGGGTCTCACGCGCTCAAATCTCAGGTTGTACGCTGAGATGAGCGGTGAGAAATCGCCGCTAGCGGAAGCTAGAGGCGGGTTCCAGAGCGCTCATCGCAACACAGGAAAAATCTCCGTATACTCGGAGGTTCTTGTGCAGAATTTATGCTCATAGGTGTGTTTCAGTTTCTCCTGCGCATAACGCTTGCGCCTTTCATCTTGTATCATATCCCCTTAGGGTATGCAAGGAGATCATGTCTCATATCGATAAAGAAAAGCAGAAGCTCGTTGCCCGCATCAAACGCATTCGCGGACAGGTCGATTCCATCGAACGCTCCCTCACGACAGAGGACGATTGCGCGGACGTTCTCATGCTCCTCGCGAACGTTCGCGGCGGCATCAATAGTCTCATGGCCGAGGTGCTTGAGGATCATATAAGGCATCATCTCCTTTCACCCGAAAAGGCTTCGGTCCCTCCTAACGAACTAGCCGAAGACATGGTTGATTTAGTACGGGCATATCTGAAATAGAGGAGGGTACGTTAGATATGCCCACTTAATCCCAACCTATCGGGCTTTTGACAAGTTTTACTCTTCGCACTTGGCTCTTTGCCTTAGCCTTCTCGCGGGGGGGAAGCAGACGGGTTGAGTTGAGGATGAAGATCAGTTCCGAGGTGACGTGGATAAACGTCGCAAGGAGCGGGTTCAGTATGCCCGCTGCTGCCAGTCCAATCCCGACGGTATCGACGATCAGGGTGCCCCAGAAGTTCTGAAGGATTATTCGGCGACAGTTGCGCGCGATCCTCACGGTCTCGACAAACTTGTCCAGGTCGTTTCCGATCACTACTACGTCGGCGCTCTCACGAGCCACGTCCGTTCCGGCACCCATCGCAACACCGACACTCGCCTCACTCAACGCTGGAGCGTCGTTGATGCCATCGCCCACCATAGCTACCGTTCTATTTTTCTTTACCTGCCAGGCAATCAAGGCACTTTTGTCTTCCGGGAGGAGGTCGGAACGAAACTTGATGATACCGAGTTGGTTGGCCATATCTTCCGCTACTTCTGCTGAATCTCCTGTCAGCAGAACAACCCTGATATTCATTCTCTCTAAGGCTTTGACTGCTGGCCGAGCGCTTGGCCGCATCTCGTCGGTAATCAAGATAGACCCTAGATAACTGCCTCCACGAGCGATGAAGACCTCTGTACCTCCGACTTTGTAGTTTTTTTCCGGTAGCGCAAGCTCCAACTCCTCCAGCAAACCACGTTTACCAACTGCGATAGGTTCACCGTCCAGCGTCGCTAAAACACCTCGGCCAATGCGGTACTCGAATGATTCCGGTTCTCTCACCTGGAGCTTTCGTTGCTCGGCATATCGAACAATAGCTCGTCCCAAAGGGTGTTCCGAGTTTCGCTCTGCACTTGCCGCAGCTTCGATTAACTGATCCTTTGAGACACCTGTGGCTGGATATATCTCTGTGACCGACGGAAGCCCATACGTCAAGGTTCCGGTCTTGTCGAAGAAGACAGTATGCAACTGTCCGAGCGCTTCAATATAGATTCCACCCTTGATGATGGAGCCGTTGCGGGCGGCGCGTCCGATGGCTCCAAGAATTGCCAGCGGTGTAGCACAGTCAGTGCATCAATCAAAGGTCGCGGTATTTGCAGCTATCCTATCCAGGGGGATAGGATATTACACATGAACAAGAGAAAGCACCACGAATCGCATCCCGGCATTGTTCTTCGCTTGAAGCGTGCGGAGGGCCATCTGCGCAGCACGATTGCGATGATTGAGGCTGGTCGAAACTGCGTTGAACTAGCGCAGCAGCTTCATGCCATTGAAAAGGCCATCACAAACGCGAAGAAAGCACTCATCCACGACCACGTGGACCACTGTCTCGAAGCACAGTCCGATGCAGCGTCTGCCAAGGCTGCGCTCGCAGAATTTAAAGAAATCAGCAAGTACCTCTAGGACTTGTCCAATGAACTTCTTTTCTTCACATCTGAACACAGGCTCGGCTGCGTTGCTGGTGGGCGCGGTTCTGCTCGTCGGCATCTTGCATACCATCGTCCCGGACCATTGGGTTCCCATAACACTCATCGCGCGCCAACGAGGGTGGACCAGGGGCCAGACCGCACGCGCCGCACTCCTGGCTGGGACAGGTCACGTGGTCACGACTCTCATCCTGGCAGGCATTGTATGGCTGGCTGGCGTCGCCGTCGCAGCAAGGTTCGGTCACTGGGTCGATACGATTTCGAGCCTCGCGCTCGTTGCGTTCGGGCTATGGATAGCCATCTCGTCCTGGTTTGAGCTTCGCTCGGGCGATGGTCACGGACATAGCCACGGCTCCCACGGACATACTCACGATTTTTCTCATCTGGCGGGCCCCCACGGCTCGGCCGATTCGATTCACGGCCCAGAGTCGCAGAAAATGTATGGGGAACACGGCGCTCTCGAGCTTTCCATCTATGAGTTTGGGCAGCCGCCGCGTTTCCGCTTCACCGCGGCGCGACCGGAGACTGTGGAGTTGGTTACCGTTGAGACTCGACGTGAAGACGGTGCCCGACGGTCGTTTGCGTTCGTGCGCCGCGGGGAATATTGGGAATCACTCGATGACATCCCCGAGCCACATGGTTTCGATATCAACGTGACTGTCAACCATGATCACCACGCACATTCCTATCAAACGGTCTTTGCTGAATATGAGCATCATCACGATGACCATGACAACCACGGCCACGTTGCTGTCAGGAAACCATCGTCGCGAACTGCGCTACTGCTGATTCTCGGATCGTCGCCGATGGTTGAGGGCATCCCCGCATTCTTTGCGGCAGGAAAGTATGGGTTCAGTCTTATCCTCCTCATGGCGCTTGTCTTTGCAGCGAGCACCATCCTGACGTACGTCGTGCTTTGTGTGTATTCGACGGCCCGGCTGCAACGCGTGAAGTTCGGTGCTATAGAACGTTACGGCGAAATCCTCAGCGGTGCCTTCATCGCCGTGGTGGGATTAGTCTTCTGGTTTTTCCCAATTTTGTAGGCCAGGCGAAGATCCACGCGAAGGCCCGCATGAACTTATTGACGTCTTTAGAACCTATTTGAGGTGAAATGGAAGTGCGTCCGATCCCAGCGGTGCGGTCCGACGACTTTGCCTGGATGCGATCTTGATTCCGCCAGATTTCGTGCGGTACAAAGCCTTGGATACCCATGGGATGAAGTTCATGATGAAGCGGAACGGCTGGAGCATTTCATCGCGGAGCGCTTCGAGGAACGAGTGGCCGCAAAGTTGAACCATCCTCAATTCGATCCTCAAAGCGCTAAATCCTGGGGGGGTGTGGGGGCAAAGCCCCCGCAGGCTGCGTCGTCCATTCAAGTAAGGGCGCACTCTCATAATGCGTGTTTTTGACTAAAACCGCGAAAAGTCAATTTTGAGGCTGAAATTGGGGGAACCTTCAGATCAGAAGTGGCGGTCGTTCTTCAACGTTATTTGGCGCGGCGTAGGGCTCTTCACAGGGGTCCGGACGGAGGGCGAAAAGACTTGTCCGACATGCCGGTTTTACGGCCGTGTTGATTATTTCAGGCTTTGAACGTCATTGGGCATGGCCCGAATCACTTCCTGAAAAGCTGAATTGTCGTTATTGATTTCCCTGCGGACGTCTGCCGTACACGGCAGACGTCTCGCGCGAGATTATTTGCAATTCACTCATAAGCTTCTTTCCACCATTTGGCTATGCGCTCAAGGAGGCGTATGTTCTGTGTATTAGGTGTTGACGAGGCTGCGGTGCAAGCTTAGTCTGCCGAGTTGGCATCTATGCCGCTGCCCTGCAACAAACTTATCTGCTGGAACCCCGACGTACTTCCGCATCGGGAACCGCTTCCTAAGATGTGACAGGGTACTTACTTGATAGGCGGCGGTCGGTTCAACAGTCGCTTCGCACAGCAACAATCTCACATCCCAGTCGCGAGACGACAGCTCCAGTCAGCATAATGCTGCCCATTGGCTTCAGCATTTCGGATTAACCGAAAGATAACCTCTTGTGCCTACAAGATAAGGTCTGCATCACCGGCAAGTCCCTCTAGACTAAACTCAATGCCTACTCCGAAAGCAATCAAGACCATACGCGCTCTGTTCGAGTCCTCCGATATCCCGGTCGCTTAATCGCTGCCCGGTTCGGAATCGCACGTTCCACTCTAAGTCGTGCCATACGAACAAGATGCAGCCTGAGCGGTGCGAGGTGCTGTCTGTCAACTCGCATTATCGATAGTCTTAAGAAGCCGAACTGGAGGGGACTCGAATCAATGCTGCCTTTGGAATGGATGTGGAAGGAACGGAACCGCACTCGGGTCCCACTGGTCAGCGGTGCGATCATCCTTGTGATTGCACTAGTGGACTGGGGGACCAAACCCTATCTTTCTCTCGGTTTTTTTTATTTGTTTCCGATCATGCTTGTGGCCGCATTCCTTCCTCGTTGGGCCGTGGCATTGCTTGGCCTGAGTTGCGCGGTACTTAGTTCACTCTTTAGTGGACTCAATATGTCATGGGTTCGATTGGCTTTCGAGACACTGGCGCTCGCGGGATGCGGGCTATTCGTGGGAGAGCTGCTACGTAATCGCCGGCTGACCCTGGCAGCGCAGGAGCGATTGCGAGTTCTGGTCGAAACGAGTCCGGCTGCGATTGTGACCGTTGATAGTCGCGGCTCAATCGAACTCGCAAACCGCGCGGCTTCGGAGCTTTTGGTTCCACGAGATGGGCATCTCGTTGGCAATCCGATCGCAGCCTTTCTGCCCGAACTGCACTACGCATTGAGGTTAGAAGAAGGGCCGCAGTTTCGGACAGCACTGCAATGCCGAGGGCATCGGGGGAGTGGTGAATCCTTCACCGCGGACGTTTGGTTCTCCACCTACATCGAAGATCAGGCGCCCAAGCTGGCTGCGATTATCGCCGACGTAAGCGAAGAGGCCGCTCTGCCGGCGTCCACATCGTCTTCGCCAAGCCATCTTGAGCGAGCCGAATTAAGTGGTCGTGATACGGAAATCCTTCGCTTGGTCGTTCAGGGTATGGCGAACAAGGAAATTGCGGACAAAATGCAACTCTCAGAAAGCACCGTCAAGAACGCGCTCCAGCAGTTGTTCGCCAAGACCGGGGTCCGCACCCGCTCTCAACTGGTGCGTGCCGCGCTGGAACAGTATCGCGATCTCATATAAGTCCAAAACTACAGTGCGGTTCCATTCCGAAGTCGCGGCATAACTGCGTTGCCAAGCGCTCTACGCTCTGACCACCAATGTCGTCTGCAAACACGACAACACCGATAAGTGGGAGCCGAATTATTCCAACGTTCTTGGCAACATCGCTTCTGGCGCACTCTCCAACCTTTACTATCCTGCCAGCAACTCCGGCATCGGCCTGACCATCAGCAACGGGTTGATCCAGACTGCTGAGGGTGGATTTGGCTCGGTCTTCCTGGAGTTCTGGCCAGACATCTCGCGGAAATACCTCCATCGGGATCCTACCCACGGCCTGGATGCTCAGGCGCGCACAGGACCAGGCCGAAAAGCTAGCCAAACAAAACTAGAAGTTGGTTCATTAATCGCTTGCAGCGCAAAGGGCAGAGCTGGTGAGCGCGCCTGCATCAACCCAACACCAACATTTTGCCCCTTTTACCGGCGAAACTGGGATCCTCGACAATCTAGTCGCTAGAGAGTATTCCGGCAACGAAAGATTAACGCTACCGTTCTTTAGCTAAATCACAGGTTCAATCAAAAGATTAGTGAAATCGTCCTTTTGCGTACCCCCGGGAAATTGCGATCCGACATAGCTTTGGGTTCATGCAAAGACATCGTCTATTCTTCCTGCCTGCTCTCCTCTTTGCGTTTCTTCTGTTGACCTGCCCTGTCTGGGCGGATGCCGGTGGCAGGATTATCGGCACGGCAACAGATCAGACCGGTGCCGTTGTGCCTGCTGCTACGGTCACCCTGATCAATGCTGTAAACGGCGTAAAGCTCACCACTGCGACGAATGGCGAGGGCACCTACACCTTCCCGGCGGTTCCGGTCGCGTCGTATATCTTAGAGGTCTCTTTGAAGGGGTTTCAGCCGTATCGGCGAACCGGCCTAGTCATCGATATCAATAGCACGCTGCAGGTTGACTTCGTGCTGCGCGTCGAGGATCAAAATCAGACGGTGGAGGTTACCGACGAGGCGGGCGGGGCTCACGTAGAAACCGCCGATACCACACTGGGGCAGGTGATCACCAGCGAACGTGTGACCGAAGTTCCCCTCAATGGCAGGAGCTATACAGACCTTCTGGCGATCCAGGCCGGCGTAACGCCCGCCACGACCAATGCCCCCGCAATTCAAGCGGGCGCGGGAAGTTTTGGCGCCATCGCGCCCTCCGGTGATCTGAATCCGGGCCAGTTCTCTATGAACGGACAACGAGAGTCGGCCAATGGCTTCCTACTCAACGGCGCCAACGTCGTCGAGGCAATTGCCTCCGCAGCGGCCATCGTTCCTAATCTTGATTCCATCGCCGAGTTTCGCATCCTGACAAGCAATTTCGACGCTCAATACGGCAACTACAGCGGAGGCCTGGTGAATGTGGTAACCAAGCAGGGCACGAACCAGATTCATGGGTCGCTCTTCGAGTTCCTGCGCAACACGGACTTGGATGCGCGTGGCTTCTTCGATCCTCTTCGGCCCCAGTTCAACCAGAATCAGTTCGGTGGCACGATAGGGGGACCAATCAAGAAAGAAAAGCTCTTCTTCTTCGCCGACTATCAGGGAAACCGCACGGTTCAAGGCGTCGAGACCGGCTTGATCCCTGTGCCAACGCTGGCAAATCGCCAAGGTGAATTTTCTGCGCAAGATCTCTCAGGAGTAGTCAACGGCCCGTTTCTCGCGCAAACACTGACACAACGGCTTGGGTATACGGTAACCCAGGGAGAGGCATTCTCACAGGTCTTTCCGAACGGAGTGATCCCGCAATCAGCCTGGTCCACACCGGCTCAGCAACTGCTCCGATACATCCCTCTGCCGAATACTGGCTCCAATGCCTTCTCCAATGCCTCCAACACGGAACGTATTGACGATAACAAGTTCTCGACCCGCATAGACGCATTCACACGGCTCGGCAATCTATCCGCTTATTACTTCTACGATACCTACGACTTGAACAATCCCTACCCTATTCAGCAGGGCGGTGCGAGCGTTCCCGGCTTCAACGCGCTGTCGTCAGGGCTGGCGCAGTTAGTGAAGATAAGCGACACAAAGACCTTTGGCGCGAATATGGTGAATGAGATCCTGTTCAGCTACATGCGGAACAACAACCAGATGGGCCAGCCGGTAGGAGGTCTCGGAACCAGCCTCGCGTCGCAGGGCTTCGCGTCCGCGTCCGATGGAGGCATCATACCGCTCTATCCAAACCTGCAGGGCGTAGAGACAGTGGTCTTCAACTCGTTCACGCTTGGTACAGTACCGTTCACCAACAATCAGGTGAACCAAACATTCGGGGTCAACGAGAGCTTCTCCGATGTTCGCGGAAAGCATCTGCTGGTGGCGGGTGGTCAGGCCCACTTCGACTATGTTCTGCAGAACATCAACCTGATCTCCAACGGCGAGTTCCAATTCTTCGGTAGCCAAACCGGAGTGGATTTCGCGGACTTTCTGCTGGGTCTGCCCAGCACCTACCAGCAGTCCTATACGCCGGCCTTCGACAACCGGGACAAATACATTGGCTTGTTCGCTCAGGATAGCTGGCGAATCAAACCCGACCTGACCCTGAACTACGGCGTCCGGTGGGAGTATATGCCCGCATGGTCTCTTGCAGGAGACCAGACGGCGACCTTCATTCCTGGCGACCAGTCGATAAAGTTTCCGGGGGCGCCATTGGGTTACGTCTTTCCGGGCGACCAGTTTCCCGACGGCTCCACTATCCCGTCCAGCATCGCTAAGACTCCGTTGACGGATTTTTCGCCACGAATTGGCCTCGCCTGGTCGCCTGGCGGAGGTGACAGTATCCTCGGCAAGCTGGCGGGCGGACCGGGCAAGACGAGCATACGAGCCGGATTCGGCCGCTTTTATACCGCAATTGAAGGCTTAACGACTGCCTACCAGACCGGAAATCCTCCGTATGGGTTGCAATATGCAAGTCCGGAATCTCCCTTGTTCGCCCAGCCGTTTGTCGGCTCGCTCACTGGAACGCTCTACCCTCAGCCGTTCCCACTCGTAGCTCCGCCCTCGAACGTCTCTCGCAGTAATCCCGATAACAACGTCAACTGGTCCACCTTCGCTCCGCTGAGCGGCGCAGTCGGGTACTACTATAAGAACCCTGTGCCCTATGCGTTGAACTACTTCTTTTCGCTCGAACGGCAGCTAGGCAGCAACACTGTGCTGACGGCCAACTACATTGGCAGCGAGTCGCACCACCTGATCACGCTGCTCTCAGCCAACCCCGGCGATCCCGCTCTCTGCCTTAGCGTGAGCCAGACCAGTCAAGTGGCTCCGGGATCCGCAACCTGCGGAGCCTTTGGCGAGAATGGGGTTTACACGAAGGCGGACGGTACCGTCATCAACGGCACACGTACTACGCTGGGGCCGAACTTCGGCAGCGACTCCTGGTTCTATAACTACGGCAATGCGGCCTATGACTCCCTGCAGGTCAGTATCAACCACACCACCAAACGCTTGTCGTTGCTCGCCAGCTACACCTTCGGCAAGTCGATCGACAACGCCTCGAATCTACAGGAGCAGCTCTATCCGTTCGACCATAACCTAAGGCGAGGCATCTCTTCGTTTGATATCCGGCACAACTTCGTAGCCAGCTATCGCTACGAGCTTCCCTTCGAAGAGATCATCCACCACACGCCGCGATTGACGGAAGGCTGGGCGGTGACGGGCATCACTCGTTTCAGCAGTGGTTTGCCGGTAACGATGGTGGACTTTGGCGACAACTCGTTGATTGGCAGCAACAATCAGGGTGTGAATGGTATGGGTGTTGATCTACCGAACCTTGCTCCGGGTTCTCTGCATATCAACCACAATCCAGCGAATGGCAAGTCCTACATTGACACATCGCTGTTTTCGATCGCTCCTTTAGGCTCACCCGGCAACTCTCCGCGCCGTCCTTTCTATGGCCCTGGAATGGAGAACTTCGATCTGGCGTTGCTGAAGTCGACTCCGTTGGGGGGAGAAAAGGTGATGGAGTTCCGCTGGGAGACATTCAACACTTTCAACCATCCTCAATTTTTCGGGGCCGGCAGCGTGAATGGCAATATCAATAGTTCGACCTTTGGCCAGGTAATCAGTGCTATGCCACCCCGCATTATGCAACTTGCGGTGAAGGTCAAGTTTTAACCGACCAGATGAGAACCGTCCGAGCGCTCTATCTATCTTGATCTGCATCAAGGGGTATGCCGATGAAACCTTTATCAACAAATGGAATAGAGAATGGATTAAGTGAACAGCCCGAGTGTTCTGTTCGGAGAGTAACACCTGGCATGCAGACGGGTGTTGCACTTCAAGGACTGTCGCATGGCTCCATATCTCTCACCGCAAAGCAGCAAGCTGTGCTGAGGCGAGTGTATGAAGGGTGGAAGTACCGGCAGATCGCACACGATCTGAAATGTTCCGAAGGATCGGTCAAAGCGGTGATTCAACAGCTATTCAGAAAGCTTGAAGTCAGAAAGAGGACGTTGATCGTGCGAATGGCGTATGAGAAGACTCTGGTGGAACGGCAGGAGGAACGCCTGGTCGTCCAGACGGAGCGATGAAAAACATCCGCAGTATCGGCCATCCCATCCTGGACGAACGCGGCGACGTCGTGCAATTTGTCCTTCGCGTTGGCGTTCACTCTCATAGGTCTTCTCCCCTCTGACTCCGACTGGCCGAAGCTATTTGCTGATTCAGAATTTGGTCAGGGAAGCCAAGGTGCACCTCGCTGGGACGGTAGCGCCGCACCTCGCCGCATAGCGGAAACTCGATTGCCAGGTTGGCTACCGCGTCAAGATAGATACTTCCCGGCGTTATAAACCACGGCCTCTAGCGGTTCCTGCCATTTTTGATCGAGGGGTCCGTCGATCTTCAACCGGCTGATGCCACTTTTCTTCCAGGTCTCCTCGATAGTGGGCGAGTAGACGCTGAGTTCGAACACCGACATTGTCTTTTGCGCTCGCTCGGGCAACATGCGGTTGTATTCGTTGTGCAACTCTTCTTTGATCCATTGGGCCAGACTCCGAATTTCAGCCTGCGAATGGACCGAGAGCGGCTTCGACTCAAGAAGTTTCAGAGCTTGAGTTCCTTTGTCTTTAATCGTTTGGAGTCGCTGCAGAATTTCCGTACGTGTCATGAGGGTCTCAGTTGTCGGTCAGGGAAGGGAACTCTCCTCGATAATGGTATCCCGGAAACGAGGGCGTTCGCGAATCTCTTGGCTCGCTGAGCCCGTTGTGCCTGAAATGTCGTGCAAGAGTCCGATTCGCTTAGAACGCCCCCTTTTGACCAATCACGAAGTTTTACCGCAGAGATCGGCAACTTTAACATGGCCGTACTCGTTGCGGTACCTCTTGATGCGAACTCCGGATGCGACTGCGACGGCGGCTTTTGCATGGATCTCCTTAGGAGCGCTGCCCCTTTTCAGTAGCAGAAGCGAATCGACGACCCGTTGCCGATCAT
>Ga0210406_10001292_pt1 | contig 31174 bp, 19 predicted proteins | sample IncBWC30MmetaG_FD_155454 | JGI IMG/M metagenome (GOLD analysis project Ga0210406, IMG submission 155454) | Forest soil microbial communities from Barre Woods Harvard Forest LTER site, Petersham, Massachusetts, United States - Inc-BW-C-30-M | ecosystem: Environmental > Terrestrial > Soil >... | reverse complement strand
GTCTGCACATGGGCCTCAAACACCGCCGCACTCGCCCTTACTCCCCACAAACCAACGGCAAAGCCGAACGCTTCATCCAGACCGCCCTGCGCGAGTGGGCTTACTCCACCCACTGGACCGACTCAGAGCAACGAAACCGTTGCCTCGCTCCCTGGACCGACTACTACAACCATGACCGTCCTCATGGTAGCCTTCACTACCAGCCGCCCATCAGCCGCTCCGAAACGGGTACAACCTCTTGATCATCTACAGTTGGCCCATTCGCAGAAGCGTCGACTTCGGCACGATACGCGGAAGTGTTTTCGATAATTTCCTGCATGGTGTAATCGGCGTTTGCCCCCGCGCAGTGAATTTTCTCAATTCCAGAATTCTGGACGTTGTTGCCCAGCGCGTAGAGGCAACCTTGGCCGGGCATCCAAGATCTCCACCTCGCCCTGAGACCCTATCCCGCCGCCCTCCTGAGCCAGTTGGTTAAACACGCCTGTTCCGTATGGCTCAATCACGTTAATCGAACTGCCCATCTCAATTGCCATGTCGTCAAGCCGCGAGCCATACCCGCTCGGAGCTCCAACTGAGAATGGATTGCCAATCTGTGTCTGGTAAGGGAATGAGCCCCCCAATGCAAACATAACTTCGCTTACGTTGCGGGATGGCACGGGCGGCTGGGCAGCCTGTGGTGCTACAAGCGTCAAAGTGGAGCCTATCGCGCACAAGGCTCCGTGTCCTAGGCTGTGAACATAGTCAGAGGGGGTGTTGCTTCCGCAGATGATATTCAGACCATCTAATGCTTGGACCAATTCTGTGCCGGTGCACGGATTGTGATTAGTCTGTTTGTCATTGCAAGCCCCCACTGTCCATCCGACGGCGTTAGGAGGATTTGAGTTTGCTGGTGGCGTAACTCGGATGAAATGGTTGCTTTCCGATGCGCCCAGGGTTACAGAGCCTTCGCCCATAGCCGGAGCACAGCCTGTTGGGGTACACCACAAAACGACTGCCCGATAAGCGTCTGTGGTGACGATATTACCGCTGCAACCGATTACTCCACCCGCGCAAAGCCCCGTTGGGGTGGTTACGCTGGCGAAGGTGGGAACTGGAGGGGACGAACCTCCTCCAGCCGCTGAGAACACGGTCGTATGTAGTACGGCGTTTGTCTGACAGGTAACAAAAGTGCTCGTGGTAGTGGTATCGGAGCACCCACTCCAAGGGATAAGGCTAGAGTTTCCCGTGGATGTAGTTAGGGTGGTCGAAGCCTGCGAAGTGGCGGCGGGGTTGAAAGCCGCACTGCTGTACCAATTTAGCTCAGGGCCTACCACGATGTTACCTGGGCCGATGTTGTACCAAGTGCAAGAGCCGTCCGTGTTCACAAGACCCCCAAGCGCGGCATTAAAGGTCGGTGGTGCCACGGTTCCTCCAGTGCAGTTCGACGCGGCCTCCTGATACGCGCCAGTCAAGGGATCGAACACCTCATCAGCCTGGCTATAGAGTTGTCCGATGCCACCATTGCTTGACCACCTCTGCCCCTTTAGCACACAAGTGTAGACGACCTGGTTATCTGTCACCGTTGACGGACCGACCGGACCTACGCTTGCACACAAGGTGGAACTGGTTGAACCAAATGGATATGACGAGCCCGTGGTTCCTGCCCCAGACACTGATGTCACCTTCCATACCGACGGGGATGCGGAACCACCGGTGCTGTTGTCAACAAGCCGCTCGCCAATGAGGAGCCTCATGTTGGCGGACCAGGACTGGGTACTAAAGGGCGGCGCGGGGTTATTCACCTTGAACTGCTGATTGTTTGTTGTCGCCGGGGGACTGGTTATCACCGCAGAACAACTAACCACTTGCTCGGTTTGGTTCCCGCCTTTTTCTTGCATGCAGGCTTGCACGCTGATGGCATTTCCGATTGATAGGGACCCAGTGCTTGTGTCCAGTTGCCCGAACAAATTGAACACCGGAATGCCCTTGGGTGATTGCGGGTTAAGCCCAACAGTCGTCAAAGTTCTCCCCAGACCTTTTAGCTGCGAGTACTGGGGAATTGCACTCGGAGGAATAAGAAACAGCGGAGTCCCGCTGCCGGGAAGCAGAAAGCCCCCCAACTGAATCACTGTTCGATTGACCATCAATCCGTCACTATCCGGAGGTGGCATCATTCCGGGGCTGAACGAGACCGAGGCCGTGAAAGTGGCGTCTGTGTAATTGTATGTTTGCGTGGCGGGGGTGGTGAAAAACACGGAACTCGGACTCGCGCTGCTCGCTGTGCTTTGTTGAAGGGTAGGATTCGAGAGTGGCAGCCCGCATTGTCCCGAGCACTGCTGGGCAATAGTTATGTACCCCGCACCACCTCCGGTCCCCAACCCACCAAAAATAATTGCAGGGGCCATCACCTGGTAACATGCGTTGGCAACTGTAATAGCAATCTGAGTCGGCGGCGACCAAGACACGTTCCCGTAGGCATCATATTCCACTTGAATGACCGTAAGGTTGTCGCCGTTGGTCAGCAACTGGCTGCCGCAACCCGAGGTGGTTATTGTTACCACCGGCGCGGTGGGCTTGAGCTTATTTTGAAACAGGTCTGAGGTGGCGGTGACTTGTGTCCCAGCGGCTGGGAACCAGTTGATGAGGCCGCCTCGAAAATTCGGCAGGGCATAAATATCTGAGGGTTGCTGATAACCATTGATCGTGGCGTCGACTTGCGCGGATGCTTGGACCGGCAGGGTAATGTGAAGCGCGAAGGCCAAAACCGCGCCTAACACTAGGAATCGGCCACGAACATCTCGACGATATGGCAAGGTGGCTTTTTTCAAACGTGCTGTAGGGATCACAATGTTAGATTCCTCGCGTGACGGTCTGACTTTACCCAGGGGGAAACTGCGGCAGCGATAATCTGCCAGAATCGTCGAATTGTCAAGAGGCGTCCGTCGGCCACTCAGTGCCGAAATCATTTCTTTTCGGCACAAGAAAGAGGAAATCGCGCTAGCGGTGTGTTCAGGCGGACTTGCATGTGCCGAAAACGCCTGCCAAGCAGAATCCGCACAATCAACTCAACTCTGATCCCAGCCATGATTCCAGCCCATGATCGCTCCGGCCTCCACGTATTTGCAGGTACTTGGCAGTCTCCCGCAAACCTGTAAGTAGTTGTAGGTTCGGGTTGACCTAGGTCTGAAAAGGCTGGCGTCGGCGGTTCAACTCCGTCCCTGGCCACCATTCTTTTCAAAGACTTACACATTTCGATTCCCTCAGTTTGCGTCCAATTGCGTCCAATTCAGTTGACCATCCGGCTAAGCGCGTCCAACTTGGCAACGACTCTCTGCTGCGAAGCAGGCACGAACTGCTGATAAATATCTAGAGTGGTGCTGGCCCTGGAATGTCTCATTTGACCTTGCGCGTCTTTCACGTCGGCACCGGCCAGCTTCAGCCAAACCGCGTGCGAAGTACGCAGGCAGCGCCAGTTCACCCAAGGCAGCCCCAACGTGCGGGCTGTGGGTTCGATGAACCGGCAGAGAATGTTGTTATCTCGAATCGGCTTCCCGTCCCGCGCTGATTGAAAAACCAGATCGTTGGGGCCGCACGATTTCACGACTTTGTATTTGCGGATTGCTTTGTTACCCGGCCCGCCGCCTTTCACTTCCACGGTGAGAAGTTTCAGGCGATGGATGCGGTCGATGACGCACTGATTGACGGCGATAGTGGCGTTGCTGGCCTCGCTCTTGGGAGCGCCCCAGTCACCACGGCAATATCGTTCGTCAATCGTGATTCCATCGGAGTGAATGTCATTCCAGCGCAGCCCTGCCAGTTCGCTCACCCGAAGACCCGTGTAAATAGCCGTGTACACCGCCGACGCATACGGCTCGGGAATCAGGCAAACAAGTTCATCGAAGTGGGCCGGAGAGAGATAAGGTTTGTCGCGCCTGCGGCCTCTGCGCTCCGCGGGGAGTTTGACTGCCTCAGCCGGATTCTTGACCAGCAAGCCGTATGTCACAGCAGAAGTCAGCACGCTGGAAAGAACGTCCCGAATCTTGTCACGTGATTCGTGGGCCAAGGGTGAAGTTGCCATGTTGGAAAAGTATCGTTGAATGGTCAAGGGCGTGAGGTCACGAAGACAGAGTTCTCCGAAAGCGGGAATCAGGTAGTTCCTGATGACGCCCTCAGATCGGTCTCGCGTGCTCTTGGCCATCAGCGGCATGACCACGGGGATGTACGTCTTATCTACGTAATGTTCAAGTTCGTGGGTGCCTGCGGACACCTGTTCAAGCCAAGCCGGGCTCTGCGACCCTGACGCCGGAGGCTTCGCCACGACGATCGCTTGTTTTGCCTATCCGAGGGACAATTTCAGGGACAAACCCACGTTTCCTGCCGCCGCGTTTTTCGTAGCTGAGGTTCGGCCAGCGACAACCGAGAAGGCTTGCTTGGAAGCTTCACGGTACTGGAATGTCGAAGACGTTGAAAGGGCCAAAATCACGAAGATCAACGGCGTCGCTTTCAGGGTTCTTGAAATCGAGAGCAATTGGCTAGGTGGTGGCCAGGAGGGGCCTTTGTACCGAACACTTCATGGTAAGACGTGTTATGAGTTGGGCACCCAAACCACCATTTCGCGAGGGGGCTACGATCCTGGAACAATCAAGGAATTTACGAAGGAAGACTACGACCAAGTGCAGCGCCGTCTGAAACAGGCCCTCAACTCATTCAGGTTCGCGAAGTAGATGTCCTAGGGCAACTGGCGATAAATCGCGATAGCACTCATTGAGGGTCAATGAGTGATAACGCCCAGTTTCGATAGAGCGCGAAGGTTACACCCACAAGTTCCACTCAACGCCTTGCCGTTGCTATCGTTCAGCACTCCGCTGTAATTCACCAACGAAGGCACGGGGGCCGCCGCCCCGCTCGCCGATTGCTGAACTATTGCGCCGACCACATGGCCAAGCAACAGAAGGAAAACACCGGTCATAGCTCTGGCGTGATTCATTCGGTCACCCCACTTGAATTGCCCACATCACATCTGGCAATTCGGAAAACAGGGTGAAATAAGCTCACCGGCAAGACGAATGAATACCGCACAACCCAAAACCCTGTCGTGTGCCGTCCGCACTACGGACCCGAGGCAACTGTGAGTGTCACCGCAGTGCCCGAATAGTTGACATCGAAATGCTCACCGGAATTGATCCCTAACCCGTGTACGGTCGAAAACGTGCCCGTCAGGACGCTGCTCGTGAGGATCGTAAAGTTATCCCCGATCGCGGGCATGAAGCTGTTCACCAGTCTGACATTCAAGGTGCCTTCAATATTCGCGCCATTCGACACCGCCAGCTGGCTGTACTGACTCCCAACCTGTAGACCACCAATACCGACATAGAGATTCCCGGTTGCGCTCTGTTGATAGCTTCCGGTGACCGCAAGCTTCGTGGGTTTGGTCGGAGAATCGCCGACACCAAGCGCACCACTTAGACCCACCGGCCCGGCGAGAGTTCCTCCTCCGAGCAGAACGCCTCCCTTGAGATTGATCCCTTTGGGTGCCATCAACGTGCCGTCCACCGTGGTCGTTCCACGGGCCTGGTTGAAAGTGCCACCCAGGCTCAAACCGCTGTTTACACCAACGGTTAGCAGGCCGCTATTGCTGAGGTTAGCCGCGGTCGTCAGTAACTGTCCGCTCTGTAGCGACAGAACTCCTTTTACGCTGTTGGAAGTGAGTGTCGCAAGCGCGTTGGTGTCGGTCGCCGTATCCAGAATCTCTGCCGATGCACCCGATAACGTGATATTGGCCGCATTGGCAGCAATCGAGGTCAGTATTCCCAGCGTGCCCGTGATCGCATAAGTCCCACCACTCAACATTCCGGCGTTCACGTTGTTGAACGGGCCATTGATTTCCATAGTGCTTCCAGGGTTCACCATCAGTTTTCCGTTATTGGTGAAGCCGTTTGGATCAGGTACAACGAGCAGCGGGTTCGTCTGATTAGCGGCAATTGTTCCATCATTGGTGATGGGCATGGGACTGGAGGCGCCGATCGTCCCCGCTCCCACGATCGTGCTCTGGTTGTTGAACGCATTGCCCGATCCGATGATGCAGTTGCTGGAACCCATCATCAGTTTTCCTGAACCCTCGAGCACCGTGGGTTGGTTGAGGACTATGCAGCCGGTGCCACTCATCGCGATGAATCCCGCGTTGTTGATTGTGCCCTGCAAGAAAAGATCGAATGCCGAGACGTCGAGCACCCCAGCGTTGGTGGGAATATTTACCGTTCCGTCCAGTGTGCCATTTTGACTTTGCACCGTGCCGCTGCCGCTGCTGGTGAGAGTTCCGCCACGGACGGTCCCACTGAGGGTGACGGTCGAACCGTTGTAAGCTTGAATCGTGCCGCCCTGATTGTTGACGATATTCTGGAGTATCAGACTGCCCCCGTTGATAGCCTCGAGAATTGAGGTGTTTGTTGTCGGGACACTGGAATTTCCGATGATCGTGAGCGGCGCGGTCTTGCTGTCTCCGCTGATAATGCCCTGGTTTGAGATCGTCAGGTTCTGGATGGTGCCGGAGCCGTGGATCAGTTGCTGATTCAAGAGAGTATCGGTGCCGTTGGCCGATTGCATCAGACCCGAAGACATGGGCACGGTGCCCTTTCCCTGCAAAGTGACATTGCCGCTGATCGACATCTGACCTTTCAGTTGCACCTGACCTGAGTTGGTGATCGCATCCTGCAGAGTGGCTTGCGCTCCAGGGGGAATAACGAAGTTCCCAATAAGCGTTATCCGGTCCACGGTCGGATTGGAGCCTCCGGGAGAAGCGCTGATGATGCCGCTACCCAAGGTCATGAACGTCCCGCCGGCAAACGTCGCTCCTCCCAGACTCACGACGCCGCCGTCTGAGGCTTTGATAATTCCCCCAGTATTGTCGTACTTGAGCGGCACGCCAGCCTCCAATACCAGTGTGCTCCCGGGAAACGCTTCCATCGTTCCGATATTGGTGGCGCCGAGCGAACTAGGTTGGATGGTCAGCGTTCCTCCGTTTGCATTGATTGACGCCTCGTTGGTGATTACGATCAGCCCTTCGCCAATCGCACCCTGACCCTGGATCGTCTGGAGGTTGACGAACTCTCCCCCAGAACCACGAACGGAGACATCGGGAGTCTGCATCGTAAGAGAACCGACTCCGCGGAGCGTTACCTGGCCGCCGTCGATGAACAGAATGGACCCGTCGGCCATCGACATCGTTCCGTCATTAGCGATCGTGTCTCCGGTAACGTGCAGCGATCCAATGTCAAAAACCAACGAGTAGCCGGGGTCGATAGTCAAATTAACGATCGAAATATCATCGAGACCACCAAGAGTGACCGGTCCGCCCTGTAGTTCTGCATTCCAGTTCCCATTGGGATAGACCGGAGGGTTTTGTTGGCAGGTGTCCCAGAATGCCATTCCTTGTGGGGGACAAGGGGCCCAGTCTCCGGCGGCACCAGTCCATTTGGCCGTCTGATCCTGGGCTGACACCCTTGGTACCAACCAGCTGCCAAGAACCATCAGAACCTGGAAGACGAGCATCATGCGTCTCGACCTCGCGGTGAGCTTGCGGCTTGCCTTCGTTTTCCTTCTCATAAGGCTCTCCTTCTGCGCTGCTGCAACATTGAGAATTGGCGGGAGCAAAGGTCAGCCTTCAGGGGGTGATCTTAAACACAACTCCTTCTTCGGAAGAGCCTCCGAACGAGGCGGTGCCGTAAAGATTTCCGGCGGAATCCCGGATCACGCCCGCCAGAGGGTCTGCGCCGTCAGCGCCTCCGGTGAAACTGTGAAGCACGGATTCGTTTCCTGCGGGATCTACCTTGAACACCACTCCATATCCTTGGCCGCCCAATTTTGCAGTTCCATAGAGATTGCCGGAGGGGTCGCGAACCAGGTCCGCCAGAGGATTTGCACCGTCCGCCCCATTCGTGAACGTGTAGAGGGTGTTCTCCTGCCCGGACGTATTCAGCGCAAATACCACGCCACAACCGTGATTAAGGGCGCAATTGCGACTGAGATCGCCCGCAGAGAATGTAGTGCCATAGAGAGTGCCAGTCGAGTCCCGAACTAGACCTGCGAGAGGTTCGCCCCCGTCAGCGTTGCCGGTGAAGGAATACAGCACCTCCTCATTGCCATTGGAATCTACCTTGAACACGACGCCGCAACCATGAATGCCATTGTCACAATTCACAATCCCCCCGTCCGAAGCCGTTCCATACAGGTTTCCTGCCGAATCCATAACTAGCCCGCTTTGTGGAAACTTGCCGTCTGCCTCTCCGGTAAAGCTGTAGAGCACACTCTCCGTCCCAGTCGAGGTCAGCTTGAATACGGTTCCGCAGGAACAGGCGGCCGCACCCCCATAAAACGTTGTGCCATACAAGTTGCCGGAACGGTCGCGTATGAGGCCGGCGCTGGGATGTGCCCCATCAGGACCAGAAAAACTGTGGAGCACGGTCTCCACACCTGAACGGTTAATCCTGAACACGGTTCCATCGCCGCCCGAGCCGCCGCCGTAGGTAGTGCCATAGGCATTGCCTGTAGGGTCCACCACCAAGCCAGCCTTAGGGGAGGAACCGTCGGGCTGGCTCCCGAAGGGGCGTAGGAGTTCGTGTCCTGTCGCGGTGAGGAGAAAAACAATGCCATTGCCTGTCCCTCCTGACGATGTCGTGCCATAGAGGTTGCCTTGGCCATCACGGAGGAGGTCACCTTGGGGCATAGATCCGTCTGGAGCTCCCTTGAAGTTGTAAAGCACGGAAAACGTTTGAGCATGGAGAGTCGGGATCATGCCAGCGATGATTAGCACTGCGAGCGAAAGGAATCGCACACGGTTCAGTTGACTGGTGGATCTCTGCTTAGGGGCGAGGCTTCGGAATTTCATATATGTTCTCCTTGTAAAGTTGGACAAGCCCGAACCAAGCCAATGGCCTTTGGCCTGCAACTGCGGCTCGACTCGGCGTTTCGCATGCTTCAACGGCGCTCGCTTCGACACTTCCTGTGAAGTGCAACATCCACAACCCCGGTCAGCAGCTTCCCGCTGCCATCGTTCGCCTGATCCTGCCCCAAGCATGACTCGCGCTCCACCAGCTCCCGCGATGAGTAAGCGTTGGTCGCTTAACTTCAGAACTTGGCTTGTGCGACTTCGAACTGACCGCGGGTGGCGTGCTCGTGTATCGACTTCCCGGTTCGCCTTGCTGTCCTCGCGGAGGGCTGCCGGACTTTCGTGCTTAGAAGAGTGACTTGTTTTCTCAGTGACGCGATCTCACTCTGCTGTTCCTTGATTGCATTCAGCATCGCCCAGATTATGGGGTCGTTGTTCACCAGCAGATATCCCTTGCTGTTCTCCGTGACCGCCTCGGGGATCACTCGTTGCACTTCCTGCGCGACTAGCCCAACGTGGGCGTCAGCATCGCGGATGCCCATCGCGTTGTCTTGCCTATAGCGATAGCGTACCGGGTTGATCTTTAAGACCTGGCTAAGACCGGATGTGAAACCTCCATCAACCGTCTTCAAACGACGATCGGAAAAGGTTCCCCACGAGCCGCCACCTGGCTTGTCAGCGTTGCCGTTCACGCTCAAAAGATTGTCAGGCGATGTCGTGCCGATGCCAACGTTGGTGCTTGCACAGTTGTTTTGTGGCGTGCAGTTATTCACGCCCGCGATGCTACCCAGCACGAGCGCGTTGCTCTCGGAGACTGCCGCAAAGCTGCCCACCGCCGTGGCGTTAGTGAGCGTCCCTGTGCTTATGGCGGCAATGTTCCCAAGGAACGTATTGCTGGCGCCGGTGATGGACGAGTTGTCCAGGGTTATGCCCGATGCGACTCCGACAGCCGTGTTTTCACTTCCGGTCGTGTTGTTATTGAGGGCGGTCTGACCAACCGCGGTGTTGTCGAAACCTGTCGTATTGTGAGCGAGAGAACCTTGACCAACGGCAGTGCCGAAACTGCCGTTGCTGTTGGAGTTGAGTGCATTGACACCGACCGCCGTATTGGACATGCCGGTGTTGGAGGCAAGCGCTCCATAACCGGAGCCCGTGTTGTTCGTGCCTGTCGCTGAGCTCCCTGCAAAACCAAGGAAGGCATTGGCACTCGCATAGGAGCCGTAGTCAAAGAGATTGCTGCCGATACTGAAACCGCCGGTCGCACTCACGTTGCCGTTAACCGTCTGATTGCCTGCGAAGGTGTTGGCTGCCAGAGTGGCGAACGCTGAGCAAGTGAATGACGGAACGGAGGTGAACGCGCTCCCCGCCGGGCAACTGCTCGACGCGATGCTCAGCGATCCGCTGCCGGTGATCGGTCCACCGGTGAGGCCTGCTCCGCTGCCCACGCTAGTCACGGTACCCGTGCCGGGGAAGGTTTGGCCTTTAGAAAAGTTGACCAATCCGGTGAAATTCCCTGTGCCGTGAACATCGAGTGAAAAGGCGGGCGTAGTTGTGCCGATGCCGACGTTGGTGCTCGCCGTGGCGTTATTGATGCCGGCGATGCTGCCGAGCACGAGAGCGTTGCTCCCGTCCGCTTCCGAGTTTGCACCGATGGCTGTGGCGCCGTTTGCGGTCACAAGCGAGGACGATCCGATGGCCGTCGCGTTGTTGAGGGCAGTTTGCGTCCCTGGGTTCGCGGAATAACCGACAAAAGTGTTGTTGGATCCGGCGGTGGTCGGAGAATTCGGGTTAAATCCGGCATAGTACCCGATCGCCACATTTTGCGAACCGGTCGTATTGTTTTGCAGAGCGTCAAACCCGTCGGCGGTATTCGAGTTCCCCGTGGTGTTGGTGTAGAGCGCTCCCAAACCAGCGGCGGTGTTGTAAGTGCCGGTGGTATTAGAACTGAGCGTTTCAGCGCCGAAAGCGGAATTGGAATACCCAGAGGTGTCCGCCGCAAGAGCCACTTCACCCACCGCGGTATTGGCGGTACCTGTCATGGTGAAATTTCCCGCATTACTTCCCACGAACGTGTTGTAGAACCGAGTACAACAACCGTGAAGGAATGGATATCCGCCGATAGTGATGACGCCACCCGTCGCACTCGCAGTCTCGGGCAGGTCAATGTTGCCGTTGGTCAGCGAGAGGTCTCCGGTGCCGACAGTTTGCGTCGCGCCGAACGTATTGGCTCCCAGCGTGGCGTACGAGCCTGCAACCTGGAACGCGCTGGCGGAAAATCCGTCAAGGAAACTGGCATTGAGATTGGGTACCTGTGTGGTGGAAGTCACCTGGAGGGGAGCTGTGCCGGATGAGATTGTCGAAATCAATTGCCCGGTGACGCTGAGGCTCCCATTCACGGTCTGATTGCCAGTGAAAATGTTGGCGGCACCAAGTTGCGGCACTTTGGTGGTGTCAAGATTCAGAGTGGTCGTACCTCCCAGAGCCACCGATCCTCCGCCCGTCAGGTCGGTTCCCGCTGCCACCGTCAGGAACGGATTGGCCAACATGGCGTTGCTGACCCCGCCGGTAGCGATGCTCAGCGTTCCAGTGCCAGTGATCGGTCCACCTGTGAGCCCAGCTCCGCTGCCAACACTCGTCACCGTGCCAGTGCCGGGGAAAGTCTGGGTGGGGACGAAGGTGACCTGCCCATTGCTGGCGATGTTCAGTCCGGTTTCGCCGGGTGATCCCGAACCGTTGCCATAAAGCAGATTAAGGCTCCCAGCTGGATTCGAAGTGTTATTTCCGCTCGGTTCCGTTTGCCACTGGAACATCGGTCCGATCGCTTTTCCCGTGCCGCTGTTGAATGCCGATCCTTGCAAAGAAAATGGCTGCGAGTTGAATCCCCCACCTGAGGTCGCGGTGCCTGTGGTGGGCAATTGCAGTGCTCCACGCGCGATCACGCTGCCGTTCACATCCAGCGTCGCGGCCGGCGTCGTGGTGTTGATGCCCATGGTCGCGGTGTTTCCCGAACCCAACTGGAACAACACTGAGTTGCTGAGAATCGAGGGGGAGAACCAGAGCGGAACGAAATTAGTGGTGCCAGATCCAGACACGACCGAGGCCGCCGGAGCAGAACCTGTGTTTTCGTTGCCGCTGCTACTTGGCGGGTTCGACGATGCGGGGCCGGCCAAAACGAAAGCTGACGGCGGGAGCCCGCCGACCGTGGCCGCATCGCCGGCTTTCAAGGCGTAGGGCACGCTCAGGAGCATGACTCGCGGCTGTTCAGATTGTCCCTGAACTTGCACGCCCAGCCAGCGGGCTTCGCCGGCCACAAACAATTCCGCGGGCAAGCCGGTGCTGGTGGTGGAACCGAGCATGACTGAATAACGTCCGCGTGCATCGGCGTGCACGTTCTGGGTCTCCAGCCACAGCGGAGAACCGCCTTCCTCATCTCGATAGAGCGCGAAGGTTACACCCACAGTTCCACTCAACGCCTTGCCGTTGCTATCGTTCAGCGACCCGCTGTAATTCACCAACGAAGGCACGGCTGCAATGCTGGTGGCTGTAGTCGATTGCTGGCCCAGCACCCGGACAACGCAGCTCAATGCAAACAAAATCAAGCAAGACCAAACGCGAATGGCGTGCATGAAATCCTCCCCCTAAGTTTTTGTGAACGAATCCTGGATATCACTACCAACTAATCAGCACGTACCCCGGCGACCCGACCTCGACGAGTCGCCCGCCGAAGTTCGGCCCTCCTGCGCCACCCGCTCCAGCGCCAAGCATGACTGGGACTCCACCGGCTCCCGGGATGAATGTGGGCAGGCCCGTAAAGCCATCAACCACGACGGCGCCGGACTGACCCATCAGCCCGTTGATATTGACCATGCTGGCCGACGGCAAAGGTTGCTGAGACAGGCAGGAAATGACAAACAACCCTCCTATTCCGCCGATGAAACCAGCGCCGTCCGATGCTCCTGCGCCGCACGCCACCCAGTTGCCGTTCTGATCCTGGACATTTGTGATGAGACCGCCCGCTCCAGTCTGACTTCCGGCGCCCACGTACACGGAATAGCTGGAACCGGGACTCACGCTGAGAACGACCTTTTGGTAAGCTCCGCTCCCTCCTCCGGCGCCTTGACTCGGGTCGCCAGCCCCTCCACCGCCGACTGCTTCAATCTGGATTGTGGTGACGCCCGCCGGCACCGTGAATGTGCCCGTCGAGCCGCCGCCAGTAAACGCTTTGAAATTGCTGGGGAAGGAGCCGGGCGGCCCTTGCGCTCCCTGCATTCCCTGGGGTCCCTGTGGCCCCTGTGGCCCTTGAGCACCTTGGGGCCCCTGTGCGCCCTGGGGCCCCTGTTGACCCTGAGGACCTTGCAAGCCTTGTGGGCCTTGCGGTCCCTGCGGACCAACAGAAATCAGTACGGGCGTCAACTGGGCGGTGTGGCTGGTGAACAAATTTTCTTTGCTGTCGAACGAAGCCGAGATCTGACTGCCAGAACTTGGCAGCAGTGCGATTCCGTTGTTGGCGAGCGTTCCGTTCAGCCACGCCTGCACGGTCGAGGTGATGTCCAGTGACAGGTAGCCCGTTTTAGTCACCGGCAAGGCGCTGAGAATCTGACTCCCAAGCCCAGGGGCGTTATTGAACGTGATTGTGCTTTCTGACCACGACCCATTCACCTGGTATACGTCCATGTTGCCGGGACTGAGTACGGCATCAACATAAAGCACCAACGTCGCCTTCGAGACGTTGGAGCCGTTCACAGACGGACCCAGGTTGGCGAGATTGAACTTGAGGTAGCCGGTGGTCCCGGAGCAAACCACCAGCGCGATGCCGCCGCCGAAATTGCTCTTTGGAGCCGCCGACCAGGTGTAGGTGTCGTCGGTCAGTACCACTTGAGCTGCCGCCCCCACTGCAAAGCTCAATAGCAGCAAGGAGCCGCAAATGACAGTTTGAGCCCGATTCATAGGCCTCCCCATATCCCCTCGCTTCTGATATTCGGAAAAAGGGCTCAAATTGGCTCAGGACAGAGAAATAAGTATGCTGAAGACCCTGGATATGTGCCTTTGCCCGCTTGCCAGTAGTGAAGGGAAAGCCAATTCCACGTTGACTTTCGGGCCTAATCGGGATAGTTTCTCCGCCTAAGGATCGACCTCTTTGGGGCTATCGCGAGTGGATTCCGCACCTTCCCAGGAAGTAACGGCTCTGTTAAGTCGGTGGGGCGACGGAGATGCCGGCGCACGCGAGGCCCTTGTCCCGCTCGTCTACGACGAACTTCGGCGCCTTGCCGCACGTTGTCTGGCGGGCCAGCAACATCCCACCCTGCAAAGTACGGCCCTGGTGCACGAAGCGTATTTGCGGCTGGTAGGGCAGGCTACATTGCAAGCGGGGAGCCGTTCGCACTTCCTTGCAATCGCAGCTCGCCTCATGCGTGAAATCCTGGTGGACCATGCCCGCTCGCGTGCTGCAAAGAAGCGGGGCGCTAACTGCATCACCATCACTTTCGACGAAGCGATTGCCTTGCCGCAGCAGCGCAAACTGGACCTTTTCGTCCTCGATGATGCCTTGAAAGCTTTGGCAGGGATGGACGCGAGGCAATCTCAAATTGTGGACCTGCGTTTCTTCGGCGGTCTCTCGATTGAAGATACTGCACAGGTTCTTCAGGTCTCACCCGCGACGGTCAAGCGCGAGTGGACCATTGCGCGGCTTTGGTTGCAGCGAGAGTTGCGCCGGAGCGAAACATGACTCCGGAACGCTGGCAGCAAGTCAAAGATGTGCTGGACGAGGCGCTCCAGGTTCCTGTGCCCCAACGACCTTCCTTCCTCGACGGCGCGTGCAACGGAGACCAAAAACTGCGGCAGGAAATCGAGTCCCTGCTGCTCGAAGAGAGCGCCGGCACGGAGGGCTTTCTGGGATTGCGCGACAAAAGTCTGGAAGGTGTGCGGCACTGGAATGCATCCTGGGTTGGGCGTCGAATTGGATCCTATGAAATCACCGACATTATTGGAGAGGGCGGTATGGGATCGGTGTACCGCGCCGCTCGCGCCGATGAGCAGTATCAGAAACAAGTCGCGATCAAAATCGTCAAGCTGGGGCTGGACTCGCAGTTTGGTCTTGCTCGCTTTCGCGCCGAGCGCCAGATTCTCGCCAACCTGGAGCACCCCAACATCGCTCGCCTGCTGGACGGTGGAACCGACGAAAACGGGCTTCCGTATGTCGTCATGGAATTGGTCGACGGCCAGCCGATCGATCAATATTGCGAAACCCATGAGCTTTCCATTGACGATCGGCTCCGTCTGTTCCGGAATGTTTGTCTGGCGGTTCAGTACGCCCACCAGCACCTGGTAGTGCATCGCGATCTGAAGCCGGGAAACATTCTGGTGACCGCAGACGGCATTCCGAAGCTTCTGGACTTCGGCATTGCAAAGATTCTGGATACGGGGTCGCTTCCCGGTGCAGCGGAACCCACCGTCAACTTCATGCGCATGCTGACTCCGGAGTACGCCAGCCCCGAACAGGTTCGCGGCGAAACGGTCACCACGGCCAGCGATGTGTATTCACTCGGGGTGATCCTTTTCGGCCTGTTGACCGGACGCAGCCCTTACCAATTTGACGGTCGTTCTACGGCCGCGATTATCCGAGCTATCTGCGAAACCGAATCGCCTAAACCGAGCACGGCCGCACACAGCGTAGAACGGAAAGCGACTAGTGAAAACGCTCGGCAAACCCCGAGCAGTAAGCAGATTTCGACTGGCGACTCCGCCGCTAGCCTCTGCAAGCGATTGCGAGGTGACCTGGACAACATCGTATTGATGGCGCTGCGCAAGGATCCGCAACGGCGCTATGCGTCGGCGGAGCAGTTAGCCGAAGACATCCGCCGCCATCTTGAGAACTTGCCGGTCATCGCGCGCGCGGACACATCGCGCTATCGGGCCTCCAAGTTCGTCGTGCGACACAAAGTTGGAATGGTGGCTGCGGTCGCCATCCTGCTGATGCTGACATCCGGCTTGGCCGTGACTCTGCGCGAAGCCCGCATCGCGCGCCAACAGACCGAAATGGCCCGGCAGCAGCGGGCTCAGGCCGAGGAGCGATTCAAGGACCTGAGACAGGTGGCGAACTCATTCATGTTCGAGTTTCACGACTCAATCAAACATCTGGCGGGCGCAACTCCGGTGCGGGCGCTGTTGGTGCGGAGGTCGCGGGAATATCTGGACCGGTTGGCGCACGACGCGAATGGCGACCCGTCGCTCCAACAGGAACTCGCGACCGCCTACATGAAGCTTGGGGATATTCAGGGCAACCCGGCCGAGGCGGACCTCGGGGACGCCAACGGTGCAAAGGTCAGCTATCAAAATGCGCTTGCGATCTTGCAACCACTGCTGACGTCTCATCCCAACGAGCGGGCCCTGCAACTGCAGGCCGCAGCACTCGATGAGCGCATTGCACTGCACTCCTCCGCGCAGGAGTGCGTCGACCTGCTGCACAAAGCCATCGACATTCGCGAGGCACTGCTGGCGCACGATCCGGCCGACGTTCAGCTCCGCCGCGATCTGGCCAGCAGCTATGCCGAGGTGAGCCTGCATTACGCGAACCCCTATACAATCAGCTACATTCTCGGTTCGGCCACGGGGATGCAGTATGCCCGCAAGTCCCTTGACCTCCGCCAGCCCCTCCTCGATGCCGCTCCCGACGATGCCATTTCGCTTTTCGACGTTTTCGAGAGCTACCACTACGTCGCCGATATGCTTTGGGTGACCGGGCATCCACGCGAGGCGCTGCACTACCAGATGAGCATTCGCGATCGGATGAGAGCCTTCATCGATCACAATCCAAGCAACTCTGAAGCCCGCCGTCTCCTGGTCACTGGTGAAGGAAGGATCGGGTCAGTTCTCGAAGAACTCGGGGAACTTTCACGGGCCTGGGAGGTTCTGCAGCCAGCAAACCGGGGAATCATCGCCATTGGTGTAGCCGACGCCAAGAACGTGCAGATACAACGTCAGGAGATTTCAGGCTACAACCAGGTGGGCGAACTTGCGCTGAAGATGGGCAAGTTCCAGGAAGCCATTCGAGATCATCGCCAAGCTGTGGCTTTCAGTCTATCGCTGATCAAGATAGACCCGACCAATTCGGACAGTCGGTATCGCCTTGCCAACAGCTACCAAGCTCTGGGCAATGCGTTAGCAGCAGGGGGGAACCTTAAGGATGCCGAGGAGAATTCCAGAAAGGGGGCAGAGATTCGACAATCGCTGATGTTGGCTGATCCCACCGATGCTCGCGGCCGTTACGCTCTGGCAAAGAACCTTTTAGGCCTCGGGAAGATTCAGGCGAAACGGAATCCCGATCATGCCTTGCGCAGCTACCAGGACGGCATTGCGATTCTGGCACCGATGGTAACGGCCGATCCTGAAGATTGGCTGATGGAGCGCACTCTCGCGGATCTGTACTCTGCCGCGGGACTCGCCACACGGCAGGTTGCTGGCAGCGGAGACATAGAGCAGATCACACGCGTGCAAAAGCAGGCCTGCTCATTCTTTTTGCAAGATGCGGCACTATGGCATGACATTGACCAGCGCAACGTTCTGATCGAGGTCGATCGACCCAAGTTCGAGGAGGCGGCACAATGGCAGCGCGAATGCGGCACTCCCCGGGGTGGTCGCCCAACCGGAGACTAGCAAGAAAACCCGGGCGATTGCCATTTCACAAGTCTTGGTCAGCGACGCACCGAAGGACCTTGAGGTGCAGAAGGTCTAGCCAGGAACGGAAGCCCCCGGCTTGTGGCCTGTCTTTGGCGATCCCGAAGCCCCAGCACTTTTTGTGCGATGGAGATCGGCAAGGTCTTGCGGCAGCAGCCTGACCTGAAGCTGCGCATGGGCATTCATACCGGGCCGGTGCAGCGCGTTGAGGACATCAATGCCAGCCCGGAATGTGGCGGGAGATCAGGGGAACCGCAGCGCCTGCTGGCCTGTACGTCTATGCCGAGAACGTGGACAAGGTCGTCGCCAAGGCGACGACTCTTGGAGCGACAAGTCAAGGCCCGGTGATGGACATGTTTTGGGGGGACCGTTGTGGATCCTTGGTCTCGTCTGGCAAATGGTTCGCTGGAGCTGCTTCCCACTCCGGCTCGGTCTTGACCAAGTTTGTTGACCGAATAGTAGTCGATCCAGAGAAGGTAGAAGTACTAATCAGCAAGAGAAGGCTGCGAGAGGCTCTGATTCACAACCTTCCACCGGGCTCGGCTGTGGATCCAAGTACCGCGGAAACTGAAGGCTGCGACCTTGTTCATCTCAGCGTGGATGCCAGACTTAGACATTGCGGCGGCGAGGTACGATTTGTGGTTCCGCCCCGTTCAACGGGGGACATGCCCACCCGCCAGGTCCCATCACTGTTGAAAGCCGTGGTTCGCGGACACGACTGGCGTACACAGATTATCATCCTCCGGCATTCAGTCTGGAGTGCAGAGAAAACAAGCTGCATTCCCCTGAGAATCGCGCGAAAAACGCCGCAGTTCTGCGATTTTCCCCTCGAAACCGGACCTGAGAAAGTGCCCTACTGAACCCGATACGCAAGGATTATGGCCTTTTTATTTGGCGGGCAGAAACGCAGTCCGGTTTCGACGAGTTCGCTTGGCGAATGCAATGCGATCACAAACCGGTCACTCGGCAAAAGCGCCTTGACTTTTCGTAGTCCTTGTTAAGTTTTTACATTTCCATGACAACTGCATTTCGTTCTCGGAATATAGGTCGGAAGTTAGCTGCCCCTGCACAAATCTTGCGATCACAGGAGTGGACTCACATGAAACGCAATACCCCCGTTGCCATTCTTTTCGCGCTGCTACTAGCAAGCTCAGCCTACGCAGCCGGCGCGCAGCCGATCGCGGTTTATACTTTTGCCTGCAAAGGCAGCGCATTCAGGAGGGTTGGACCCTGTCCCGAAGGAGCCATCCCTTATTCTCTACTTCAAGGCTCCGACGGCAATTTTTACGGCAATGCCCAGATGTCCTCAGAAGGAGAATCCGACACGGGTGGAACGGTATTTTCGCTCACGCCTGCGGGAAAGTTAACCGTCCTGCATACTTTCACCCAGGGAGCGAACAATACGTTCGCCAATGGCAGCAATCCCGGCTTGCTGGTTGAAGGCTCTGATGGCAAGCTTTACGGCTCAACCATATATGGCGGGATCAACGGCGGACAGGGGTCCATTGGCGATGGTGTTTTGTTCCGCTTGAACAAGGACGGATCAGGCTTCCAGGTTATCCACAGGTTCTGCTCCGAGACAAACTGTACCGACGGTGTAGGCACCACCGCGCTCTTGGCTGGGGCGGACGGCAATCTGTACGGCACGACTTTTGGGGGAGGGACCGGCAGTTGTTCTGGAAGCGGCTGCGGCACCATCTTCAAAATCACGCCGTCTTCGGGGGCCTACGAAGTTGTCTTCAACTTCCCCAACGAAACCACTGATGGGTATGAGCCTACCAACCTCATAGTGGGGCCAAACCGGTCGCTCTACGGGAACTCCGGGCGCGTGTTCGAATACACTCCGTCCACAGGAGTCCTCCAAATCGTTCCCGTGGATTTTCCATTGATCAACGGCCAGCGGTCCACCGGAGCCGTGGAGGTTGTCGGTGCAAATGGTAATCTCTATGGACTGTACGGCGTTCTCGGCCTAGAGGGCACCGGATTGTTCGAAGTTGAAACTGACGGCAGCAATCTGCAGCTTTTTCCCTTCTATACCACCCGTGACGGCGCTGGTTCACCAGACGGCTTGATTTTGGCTAGCGATGATAACTTCTGGATGGCCGATTTCAACGGTACCAGCGGCTATGGAGATATCATTTCGCTGTCGTCTTCCAATGGGACGGTACTTCAGACCTTCACACCATTCAGCACGACGGCAGCAGTTGGTGCGTACCCAGCTGGAATTATCCAAGCCAAGAACGGAACGTTTTGGGGAACGACTACCGAGTTCGGTAAGGCCTCCAATGGCCATTTTGCCGCCGGTGTGGCATTCAGCCTGGACGCGGGCTTGCCACCGCGGTAGGAAGCTCTTTTGCTGAAACTCGAACCGGCAGTGTCCGTAGCCAGCTCATCAGCCTTCCGGTACAGAACAACGACAACTTCGGCATTGGTCCCCATACAACGACAACTTCGGCATTGGTCCCCATGGCCGCAATCAGAACGTACTCAACATCCAGCCCGTCATCCCCGCAAGTATTGGCAAGAACTGGACTCTGATATCCAGCATCAGCGAAACCAGGCAAGCTAATTTGGGGAGACGCTGGATGAGGCGGTTCGAGAACTTGGATCCAACGCGCGTGGCTACGAGCGGCGCGGCCGGCTGCGAGCGTCAGAACGCATTTCCAGGCTTTGTTCGCCGCTGGAGCGACACGACTCCATCACTAGCCGCTGCCGCCAGATTCCGCCGCAGCGTCTCGCCGCTGATTTCTTTTTCCCAACGTGCCATGACAACGGTGGCCACCCCGTTTCCAATCATATTTACTGAGGCACGGCACATGCTCATGAAACGGTCGATGCCGAGAATCAAGGCCATGCCCGCTACCGGGATGGCCGGTATCACAGACAGGGTGGCTACGAGCGCGATAAACGCAGCGCCCTGCACGCCGCTGGCTCCCTTGGATGTCAAAACCGCCACCGCCAGAATGGTCAGTTGTTGAGTAAGCGTCAGATGGGTGTGAGTAGCCTGGGCCACGAACAACGCGGCCAGCGTCATGTACATGCTGGTGCCGTCGGTGTTGAAGATGTAGCCGGTTGGCACCACGAGTCCGACCAACGACTTTGAGCAGCCTAGACGCTGCATCTTTTCCATCAGGGTCGGCAACGCTGTTTCTGAGGAACTGGTTGCCAGCACCAGCAGGATCTCCTCCTTGATATAGAAGAGAAACTTGACGATCCGGAAACCTGCGACGCGCGCGATTGCACCCATCACCATTGCGACAAACAAGATCGACGTTAGATAAAAGGTGGCAATCAACTTGGCCAGAGGTCCGAGCGAGGCGATCCCGTATTTTCCGACGGTGAACGCCATGGCGCCAAAGGCGCCGATGGGAGCGGCCCGCATCAGAATGTTGACCACGCCGAACACGGCGTGGGTTAAGCCATCAAATAAGTCCACCAAGGGTTTGCATTTTGGCCCGGCTGCCGACAAGGCGAAGCCAAAAAGAATAGCAACCAGCAAGACCGGCAGGATTTCCCCTTTGGCGAAGGCATCGACTACCGTGGTCGGAATAATGCGCATCAGAAATTCGGTGGTAGTTTGGGCCTTTGCCTGACCCGCGTAGCTGGCTACGGCATTGGCGTCAAGACTGGCTGGATCGGCATTGAATCCGTCCCCCGGCCTCACGAAGTTACCCACCGCCAGACCGATCAAGAGCCCAAGCGTGGAGACGATTTCGAAGTAAAGCAGCGCTTTGCCGCCAATCCTTCCGACCTTCTTCATGTCCTGCATTCCCGCGATGCCGGAGACCACGGTGCAGAAGATGATCAGGGTGATAATCATTGTGATCAGCTTGATGAACGCATCGCCCAGCGGTTTCATGGCGATGCCCCTGGAGGGACTTACGTAGCCGAGCACGATTGCGCCGCCGATGGCGACCAGCACCTGCACCCAAAGAGTCTGGTAGAAGGGAGTCTTGGGCGAGTGTGCTGCTGCATTCGAGCCGATGGGTTGCCGGGAATCCTTCAAGGTCTAACGCCGCCACCAGGAACTGGAGCATCGAGCGTGCGCGCCAGCCAAGGAATAATAACTTGCTTGAAGATAACCGGGTCGGGCCAGACTTTTACCTGACGCCCCAAATGACCGCCCTGCGGATTGATCCAGGCGTCTTTCGGAACGTCGCCTTTGTTCAGCAGTAGATAGATGTCTGCGATTGGAACCTGGGTATCGAGCACACCCGCGAGGATAAGCATTGGCGCCATCGGCTTGCCGAGAAGACCCTGCTTCACCAGGGACATCTTGCCAAGGGCGCTGGTGAGTTCATCGAGATTCTGGACGCCATCGAAAATGTTCATCAGCGCGGGCACCTGGTCGAACAAATACTCCCGGTTTCCTAGAAGCGAGTTCATCAGAAACTCTTTTTGAAAGAACGTATCGACAGGAGGGGACTGAGCGCTGGCTCCGCGCAGGCGAGCGCGTTCTACGATGGCCAACTTGGTTGCCCAATAAGCGCCCCAACTCACGCCGTGTACACCCAGTCGGTTCTTGTCCACTTCGGGCCGGGCCTGGAGATAGTCGATGACGCGCGACAGCATGCGTTCTGAATTCTCGCTGACTTTGATCGGAGCCTGACCGGTGCCGGGTCCATCGACCGCCAGGAAGCCGATGCCGAAGGGCAGAATCGCGGAGAAACTCTCCGACAAATCTTCTTTGCGGCTATCGAGGCCGTTGATCGCGATCACCAGTGGTACGGGACCCTTGCGGTCTTTTGGCAGCCGCAAGTATCCGATGATCTCTGACCCTTCGAAAGGGATGTGGACCACTTCGAGCGGCGGGTCCCAGAAGCGGGCATGGGCAAGAAATGCTGCGAGCGCCTTGTGGTAGGACTCTTGCTTCTTCGGGGAAGCTGGAAATGGCCAACGGCCAAAGGAGTAGAGCCGCCATGCGCGAATGTAATCCGCATTCGCTTTTAGCGGATCGGTCGCCTCAAATGTCTTTGCCTCTGCGGAATATTTGTCGGCGACTGCCATGAAAGCCGTGGCCCACTCGTCTTTGTCACGCGTCTTGACAGAGGCGAGAGCTTCGCGAACATCTGCCGGATCGAGTCCGATGAGCGGATACATGCCATTTTCCGCGCGCCGCACGGCTTCCGTCTTGATTTCTTCGATGGTTCGTTCGCGTGGGTCCTGGGCCATGGATACGTCCGCCACAAGAACCAGCAGGGCCAAGATCAGGAGAACGCAGTTGATCTTGCTTTGATTTCTGTTTCTTACGCTATCCATCTCTTTCTCGGAACCTGAGAGGCCTCCCTGACAGTGTGGTTCTCATCCCTAGTCTGAACGCACTGGAGCGATCAAAATATAAGTTTCAAGCCGAACTGCGTGGCGCGTGGACCTCCGGACCCGATGACGGGGTTCGCTGCGGCCTTGTCTGGTGTAGCGCAGCCGCAGCCGAAGAGGCCGGCTCCGCCGGTTGAGGGATCGTTGAAGCCCCCCGTCCCAAAACCGTTCTGTCCTCCAAAGGGATTGGCAAAGTTGGGATGGTTAAGAATATTAAAGAACTCGGCCCGGAACTGGATGCTGAGTCGTTCAACCACTTTCCAATTCTTGGCCACCGAGAAGTCCCAGTTGCGAAAACCCGAGTCGCGAAACAAGTTACGGCCCATGGTGCCGAAAGTTCCAAGGGCTGGAGGGATCATGACTGAGCTTCCCTTCGCGAAGCAACCAAACATTCCGAGGGACTGCTGCATGGCGGCGGTCGTCGCCTTGGCCGCGCAGGCGGCATTGCTGGCGCCGGGGAAGAAGGGAATGCCAGTTGGACCTGAGGTGAAATCGGAGGGATTGCCGAAGAAATCCCAGCGCTCAATTCCTGTGGCGGCAATCCGAGACTCACCGGTTCCGCTCACGTCGGTACTGGAATCGGTCGGGCCCCAAGGTTGTGCGCTATCAATTGTCACAATGGTATTGAGTTGCCAGCCTTCCAGCAGTTGTCCGAATGACTTCTTTCCCGGGATGAGGTAGGTTCCTGACAACGTCAAGCGATGCCGAATATCGAAGTCGCTGCTTGCGTATTCCCGGCCCGGATGAGCGCTATCCTGAGGCAGACCCAGCCCTTGCCCAAAGTCCCAATTGGCGCCCACATCGTCAAGAGCGTGGGCATAGGTGTATCCGGCGATCATGCTGAAGCCGTGGTAATTGCGCATGGTGAACGTCGTCTGCAGGCCGTTGTAATTGGAACGGTAAATGTTGCCCATCTGGAATATGGAAGCCAGGAAGGGGAACTTGGCATTGAAGGGCCGCGCGTTCTGTTCACAGGTTGGATCGGGACCCACACAACCCGGTCCCCAGCCGGCACCTACGGTTGGCTGATTGATATCGTGAATTCCAACCAAGTTAGAGCCATGATCGCCGACATACGCCACTTCCAGCGAGACGTTCGTGGTGAAGGCGTGCTGGACGTTCAAAGTCCAGTTCGTGATATACGGTGTGGAGATATTTGGGTCGATGGCTAGAATGGTGCATTGATTGGCCGCGCAATTCACAGGCGCTGAACCGCTCGGGAAGATAGGACCGCTGTTGTATTGCGCTATGGTGGGAAATACGTTGATGTTTCCTACGGCGATGTTGCCGCCGCCCGGCAGCGCTCCCGTGCTGCTGGCGGTGGGAATGCTACTGAGACCAAGCGTATTGTTGAACGCTAGAAACGATTCCCAGTTCACCGCCTCATAGGTGATGCCGCCGGCGGCGCGAATTACAGTTGTTCCCTTGCCGGTCGGGTCCCACGCCAGGCCGGCGCGTGGAGCGAAATTGGTGTGGTCGCCATTGTAGGGAGAACCGATCTGATGGCCGACTTGCACGTCTCCCAGAGTGGGACTGAAGTTGCCCAACAGATTTTTCGACTCCTTGATGACGCCGTTGTATTCGTAACGCAGGCCGAGGTTCAAGGTCAGGTTTCTGGCAATGCGCCAGTCGTCCTGGAAGAAGGCCGCCTCCGACCAATTATGGATGTGGCGGGTGGGGTCGCCAATGAGGACGCTCCCGACGGTGGGATCGCCAGCAAAAAAATCCTCCAGCGGGGTCGAAGTGGGGAAAATCGCACCTCCCAGAAATTTCAATCGCCCCCTTCCTCCGGCATAGGCGCCTCCGCTGAAGCTATCGCGATGCAGCTCGCCGCCGAATTTGAAAGCATGTTGGCCGCGCGTATACGAGAGGTGATCCACAAATTGCACTCTGTCGTCCGGCCCCTGCACTTTTGGCCAAACGAAGCCCCCCAGCGTCTCAGGCACGTTGAAGGGAAGAATGGTGATGATCGGCAGTCCGCCATACAGCGGATTGGTCACGCCGGTATTGATGCCATAGGTTGACGCCGCCACGTTGTGGTCGGCCGTGAACGTCGGTTGGTACAGACGGTTGTAGCCGAATCGGGCTTCATTGACCCACCTGGAATTCGGGATCCATGTCCAGTTGAGTCCGACTACTTGAGCCCTGGTGTGAATCTGGGTCAACCACTGGGGTTGCAATTCGCCTGCATCATTGACGGTTCCCGAATTGTCGCCATAGAAGTACATGCCACTGAGGGTGTGGCGATCGTTGATGTGATAGTCGATTTTGCCGATGGCGTTGTCTGCATTGACGGTATTGGGCAGACTGATATTCACCAGACCAGGGCCGGCGGGATTGGTGCCGTTGTTTAGCGGGAAGCCCTTCCCGTTGCAGGTGACCGGCGGGCCCAAAGTGCAGCCAGACAGACTGAGACTTACGGGACTGATGGCGATATGATCCGCTTGCAGGTCCGCAATCGCGTTTTGCACGCTGTTGGTGCAATCGCCCGTGCCAATGAAGGTACAATCCGGTGTGGCGGAGGTTGGCAGCGCAGCCGTTGCCGGAGCCGACTCAAGGCCGGAGTTGCCGACCCGGTAACGCTGGCCTTCGTAGCCGCCGAAGAAGAAAAGTTTGTCCTTGATGAGGGGACCACCCACCGTGGCGCCGAACTGCTTCAAGCTTCTCGGGGTCTTGGCCTGCGTTGCCACCGGGTTGAAGTAGTTGCGGGCATCGAAAATCGTATCCCGGTAGAAGCCATAGGCGGTGCCGTGAATATCATTGGTTCCGGACTTCAGGGCCACGTTCACAATTGCTCCCGGCTTCCAGCCGTACTCAGCGGGAGGGTTTTCCTGGACGTTGAATTCCTGGATGGCGTCGACCGGCAGGATGGTGGCGGAGTCTCCGGCGATTCCGGCGCCGTTAATGATGCTCTGCCCGGAAAATGGTTCGCTGTTGAACAGGCCGTCGATCAGATATGCATTATCTTCCGCGCGCAGGCCGTTGGTGCTGGTCGTCGAGAAACCGCCTCCCGGATACCGCACTACACCGGGTCGCAGCTGCAGCAAATTTTCATAGTTGCGGCCGTTCAAGGGCAAGTCGTTGATCGTCTCGGTGGTAAGGGTGCCGCCCAGGGTGGAGGAGGTGGCGTCGATCAGCGGGATTTCCCCCGATACCTGTACAACCTCGGAAACTTGGCCGGGCGTCAACCCAACATCGATGCGCGCATCCTTGGCAACCTCAACCAGGATATTCACACGCTCAACCGTCTTGAATCCCTTGGCTTCGAAACGAACTTTGTAGGTGCCGGGAGAAAGATCGGGCGCGGTGTAAAAGCCAGCGCCGTCGCTCGTCAAGGTGCGCGTGACGCCTCTTTCTACATCGCTTATGGTTACGGCGGCCCCAGCAACGGCCGCGCCGGAAGGATCGGTTACATTGCCTAATATCCTGCCGGAACTGGTCTGCGACAATAGAGGAAGGCAACTGAGCAATACGAAAAGACCTCCTGCACACAGCCACTGAGCAATCCGATTTGCGCACTTCATTGGTACGCCCCTCCAATTTTGGTGGTCGGACAGCTGTACCACCATACGATAATGTATGTCAAGGAATTTTCTATATCTCGACCCAAGTCCAAGTTACAAATGCATTGGCGGCGTGGACTTGACAGCGCAAACCCAAGTCGTGGTATGGTTGTCGGACCAAGTACCGCAAGCGTCCGTCTCTCCTAGAGACAGACCGCGTTGGGTTCAACGAAAATGGCAATCGCTACAATCAACCCGACGACAGGGCAACTTCTCAAGACATTTGAGCCGCTGTCAGATGGGCAAATAGAGGCCAAGCTTCGTCTGGCAAGCGGTGCTTTTTCCGAACATCGTAAGCTTTCTTTCGCAGAACGCGCGCGGATGATGGTCAAAGCGGCCGGGATCCTCGAAGAAGAAAAAGAGGTCTTTGGGCGACTCATGACCACCGAAATGGGCAAGCCATTTCGAGCCGCAGTGGACGAAGCTGTCAAGTGCGCATGGGCATGCCGGTACTACGCGGAGAACGCGGAGCGTTTTCTTGCCGATGAAGTTGTCGACACCGGGGCAGGCCGCAGCTACATTCGCTACCAGCCGCTGGGACCGATCCTGGCGGTTATGCCCTGGAACTTTCCTTTCTGGCAAGTGATGCGATTTGCAGCGCCGGCCTTGATGGCGGGAAATGTCGGGCTGTTGAAACATGCTTCGAATGTTCCGCAGTGCGCCTTGGCGGTGGAACAGGTTTTTCGCCGAGCGGGGTTCCCGGAGGGAGTATTTCAGACTTTACTGATTGGTTCTCAAAAAGTCGACGGGATACTCAATGACCGCCGCGTAGTGGCCGCGACACTTACCGGCAGCGAAGACGCGGGCATTCAGGTAGGTGAGGGCGCAGCCAAGAGAATCAAGAAGGTGGTGCTTGAACTTGGCGGCAGCGATCCTTTCATTGTGATGCCCAGCGCAAATCTGGATGAAGCGGTTGCAACTGCGGTCAAGGCCAGGATCGTCAACAATGGGCAGTCCTGCATCGCAGCCAAGCGTTTTATTGTCGCCGCGCCGATCGCCGATGAGTTTGAAGGTAAGTTCGTGAGCCGAATGCAAGCCCTTCGGCTGGGCGATCCCAATGACGAGACCACCGAACTTGGGCCCCTCGCCACCGAAGATGGCGTAAACAGCCTTGACCGGGAAGTCAGAAAGACGGTCGCTGCGGGCGCGCGGCTCTTGACGGGCGGCAAGAAAGCCGAACGGAACGGATATTTTTATCAGCCAACGGTCTTGACCGATATCCCTGTGGATTCGCCAGCGTATCGCGAGGAATTGTTCGGACCGGTGGCATGTCTGTTCCGGGCACGCGACCTGGACGATGCGATTCGGATTGCAAACGACACCCGATTCGGACTGGGAGCGAGTGCCTGGACAAATGACGAGACCGAGCGCGAGCGCTTCATCAATGAGCTTGATGCCGGAATGGTGTTCATAAACAAGATGGTGGCTTCCGATCCCAGGCTTCCCTTTGGCGGAGTGAAGCAATCCGGCTACGGCAGGGAACTAGGGACTCGCGGAATTCACGAATTTGCCAACATCAAGACGGTTTGGATTCAGTCCGCTTGAAAACCTTAGACGGGCGCAATAGGGGGAGTGTGATGTACAAACTGGTCCGCACATCACGGCTCTACGAGCAAATCGTGCAGCAGATCGAAGACTCCATTTTGAAGGGCACGCTCAAGCCTGGGGACCAGTTGCCGGCTGAACGCGAGTTAGCCCAGGAGTTTGGCGTCAGCCGCACGGCGGTCCGCGAAGCGGTGAAGGCATTACGAGAAAAAGGATTGGTGGAGGCGTATTCGGGACGCGGGACATTCGTTACCGACGGGACGTCACAGGCCATCCGCCAGTCACTCGACCTGATGATGAAGATTGGTCAGCCGGAAGGATCCACTCACCTGGCGGAAGTACGCGCAATTCTCGAGCCGGAGATCGCGGCTCTGGCCGCCGTCCGGGCTGAAGAGCAAGATATCGCCACCATGCGCGAGGCGGTCGCGGTGATGGACCGGTCGCGATCGGATGGAGATGCTTTTATCGAAGCGGACCTGGATTTCCATCTCTCGCTTGCCGAAGCTGCGGCGAATCCCCTGATTCTCTCATTGATCGATTCCATTGTGGGATTGCTTCGTGAACAGCGGATGAGCGTGTTCAAGGTTGCGGGTGGCCCGGAGCGTGGACAGTATCATCACAAGCGCATCCTGGAAGCGGTGGAGAGACGCGATCCCGAAAAAGCGCGTGAAGCGATGCGTTCTCACTTGCAGCAAGTGCGCGAGGACTGCCCGGTCGAGACAAACACGGTCGAGACAAACGAAGACAGTCAGGCAATCTGAAGTGACTGATAGCGTGGGGTCATAAACATATGGCTAAACTTGGATTCATCGGATTAGGAACCATGGGCGGCCAAATGGTAAACCGCCTGCTCGCGAAGGGCCATGCTGTCACTGGCTACAACCGCACCCGAACAAAGGCGCAGTGGCTCATTGACAAGGGCATGCACTGGGCCGACTCGCCCCGCGCCGTCGCCACGGCTGCGGACATCACCTTCGCGATGGTTACAAATTCCGCAGCGCTCTCCGCCATTGCTGAGGGGAACGACGGACTGCTCGCTGGATTTACCGCCGGAAAGGTCTTCGTTGACATGAGCACTGTCAGTCCGGCTGTGAGCCGTACTCTAGCCGCAAAAGTGCGGGATAAAGGCGCCGACATGGTGGATTCCCCGGTCTCGGGAAGCGTAGTCACGCTGCAAGAAGGCAAGCTATCGGTGATGGTTGGCGGGCGTCGCGAGACTTTCGAGAAGGTGAAGCCGGTACTGTTGGACATTGGTCCAAAGGTGACTTACGTCGGCGACAACGGGTTGGCCCTGGCCATGAAGATCGCCGTCAATCTCAGTCTCGCGGTACAGATGCTGGCGTTTTCAGAGGGCGTATTGCTGGCCGAAAAGAGCGGGATCGCGCGGGAGACGGCCGTGGATGTTCTGACTCATAGCGCGGTGGCTTCTCCCATGATTCAGTATCGCGGCCCCTTCGTCATTCAGCAACCGCCAGAGGCGTGGTTCGATGTGAACATGATGCAAAAAGACATGTTGCTCGCGATGGAATTGGGCCGCCAGCTAGACGTACCCTTGCCGAGCACCGCAATCAGCAACGAAATCCTGACTGCGGCCCGCGGTATGGGAATGGCCAAGCTCGACTTTGCCTGCATGTTCGACGTGCTGGCGCGAATGTCCGGGGTCGCGAAATGACCACTGCGGCAAACCATGCCAAGACCGATCTCGCGCTCGGCGCGGACCTGTGGATCAATGCCTACCGGCGCATGGTAAGCATTCGGCTTTTCGAAGAGCAGGTCAACGAACTCTATACTCGCGCCCTGATGCCGGGACTGGCCCACTTATATTCGGGCGAAGAGGCGGTGGCGGTCGGGATCTGCACCACGCTGCGGCCGGATGACTACATCACCAGCACTCACCGAGGACATGGCCACTGCCTTGCCAAAGGAGCATCTCCGGACCGCATGTTTGCCGAGCTCCTAGGGAAAGAAGCGGGATATTGCCGGGGTAAAGGCGGATCGATGCATATTGCGGACCCGGCAACCGGAAATCTGGGTGCGAATGCCATTGTGGGGGGCAGTGTCGGCATTGCGACGGGAGCGGCGTTTTCCTCGAAGCATCTGGGCAACGACCGGGTTGCCGTCTGTTTCTTCGGCGAGGGAGCGCTGGGACAAGGGTCTCTCTATGAAGTGATGAACCTGGCGCAACTCTGGAAATTGCCGGTGATCTACGTCTGCGAGAACAATCTCTACAACGAGTACACTCACTACGCCGAGACCACAGCGGGCGATATTCTTTCGCGCCCTGCTGCGTTTGGACTTGTTGCAGAATCGGTGGATGGACAGGACGTCCGCGCAGTGCATGCAGTGGCAACGCGGTTGGTCGAACGTGGGCGGCAGGGCGGCGGCCCGGCGTTTCTTTTGTGCAACACCTACCGCTACACCGGCCATCACGTCGGTGACATCAACCGTGAGTACTACCGCTCGAAGCAGGAAGAACAGACCTGGAAGGCTGAACGTGATCCGATAAAGAATCTGGCCAGTTGGATGGTTGCAGAAAAGCTGGCCAATCAGGCGGCGCTGGACCAAATCTTTTCTGAGGTCAGAACGGAGATGGAGAAAGCCGTCGAGTTTGCGATCGCCGCATCTTATCCCAAGGTGGAAGAAGTGGACGAGGATGTCTATGCCTGAGACCGCCACACGCGAGTTAACTTTCGCGCAAGCTGTCCGGGAGGCCCTGGCGGAGGAGATGCGACGCGATTCGCGCGTCTGCATTTTCGGGGAAGACGTAGCAGAGGCGGGCACGCCGTTCAAAGTGCTGTCCGGGCTGGTGGAAGAATTCGGCACTGGGCGAGTTGTAGATACTCCGATCTCGGAGGCCGGTTTCACTGGAGTAGCGGTGGGCGCGGCGATGACGGGTCTCCGTCCTATCGTCGATATCATGTTCGGTGATTTCATCACCCTCACCATGGACCAGATGGTGAACCAGGCGGCCAAAGTTCATTACATGTCAGGCGGCACGTGGAAAGTGCCCATGGTCATGCGGACCACACTTGGCGCGACTCGCAGATCCGCTGCCCAGCATTCGCAGTCTTTGCATGCATGGTTCAGTCATGTACCCGGACTCAAGGTGGTGTTGCCATCGACACCCTACGACGCGAAGGGACTGCTGAAGACGGCGATCCGAGATGAAAACCCGGTTGTATTCTTCGAAGACAAAATGATGTACAAGCTGAAG
>Ga0210406_10001291_pt1 | contig 31198 bp, 19 predicted proteins | sample IncBWC30MmetaG_FD_155454 | JGI IMG/M metagenome (GOLD analysis project Ga0210406, IMG submission 155454) | Forest soil microbial communities from Barre Woods Harvard Forest LTER site, Petersham, Massachusetts, United States - Inc-BW-C-30-M | ecosystem: Environmental > Terrestrial > Soil >... | reverse complement strand
AGCTGCCGTTTCTTGATCGCTTGATCGCCGCGCTGGCGCCGAAATGATTTAGCGATTTTCGACAGCGTCGGAGGCAAGCACGCAACGAAAACCGTAAATGACGTCGCGTTCGTTGCGGTCGACCACGTTTCGATAAGACGATTGCATCTCCAACTTGTTCGTTGTTGCCCATGAACCGCCGCGCAGGACTCCCCAATCGCGGCCGGTCGCGCTTGTTCCGCCTTTGTAGGTGTCGGCCACCCATTCCCAAACGTTGCCACCGAGATCATACAAGCCGAACGAATTGGATTTAAAACTTCCGACCGTCGCCGTCGCGCCGCGCTTTTGCGGAATTCCATAATTCCCCGCACCACTCGGCGGCGGCCATTGTTTGCCCCACGGAAACTCGTTTTTGATTTTGCCGTCGCGCGCCTGCGGCGTGCCGCCGGGTTCATTCTGCAATCCGACGGCCGCACTCCATTCGCGATCGGTCGGGAGACGATACGATTGTCGATCTTCGATCAAATTTTCGTCGTGTTCTTTATCGGTCAGCCATTTGCAAAATGCGACCGCGTCGAACCAGTTCACTTTCACGATCGGGTGAGTGGGCGCCTGTTGGAAGTCGGTCGGTTCGTAACGCCGGCCCGTAGCCTGCACAAATATCGCGTAATCCTGCACCCGCGTCTCCCAAACCGAGAAACGAATCTCGCCGACCGGGACAAACTTCATGCCCAGCGAATTCGTGAACGGCTGACCCGGCGCAGGGCCAATGCTTTTTTCCAAACGCGCCGCAAGAAATGTTTGCTGTTGCGGGTCGACCTTCCCCGTGACCGTCGTCGGATTGTAGCCCGGCAAACGGAGCTCATAGATCGCGTCACCCGGTTTCACTTCTTCGATCACGAGCGGTGTTTGGCCGAGCTCCTTGCCATTAGCCCGCACGCTCGCGCCGCCGGGCGCGCTCGTAATTTTCACGCTGCCATTCCCAAAAACAAAATTCGCGGTGTTCGCCTGCTGCGGAGCGACGTCGATCTTTTGTTCTTCGTTAGGCCAACCGGCAAGATGCGCGGTGACCACGTGCCTGGTTGCCGGTAGTTCAAGTTGAAGTGGCGTTCGACCCTTCGGCGCACCGTCTACATTGATTTCGGCGCCGCTGGGTTCGCTCGTGATTTTGAGCGGCGCGGTCAAAAAAGCGAATGACTTTCGTGTTGTTTCGGCGCGCTGCACTTCAATCTGGTCGCGCATTTCCCAACTTCCGCGTCGCGCCGTTATTGAATATTTTCCCGTTGGAAGATCCACGATGGTTTGTGGCGAGACGCCTTCGCGCAAAACCTGGCCATCTTCACTCCGCAACGAAAACTGAGCGCCCGCCGGTTCCGATTCGATTTGGAGATTACCCTTGCTCCGGACGAGATGAAATTCCGACGGCTGCGGCGTACGCAATGCACCGAGATCGATGGTGGTTTCAATTGGATCGTAACCAGGACTCATGATCCGCAGCCGGTATTTGCGTTGATCCAAATCTTCGAACGTTGCCGGACTTTTTTCCGCATGGTCGCCCAGGATCACGAGCGCGCCCGGCGGCGTGGTGCGAATGGTCGTCTTCAAATGCATCTCGGCGCTTGATCCGCTGTGCCATGAATAAAACCAAAAGCTGAGCGCAGCGATCGCCAGAATCGACAAGCCTGCGAGCGCAATTTTCCAAAATGATTTTGCGCGCGGCGGACGCTGGCCATTCTCCAGCGCGGCCAGATCGCGATTCATCTCCGCTGCGGTGCGATAACGTTTCTTCGCGTCCTGCGCGCACGCTTTGATGAGGACGTCGTTCAGTTGCAGGAGCTGTTCCCGATCCGGGCGCGTGCTCAATTGCGAATCGATTTCCGGAAAATCGAGTCGATCTTTGCCGGTGCTGACTTCGTAAAGAAGCTTGCCGAGGCTGAAAACGTCGGCTTGCGCCGTGCCCGGTCCTTCTGGCGGCACGTAGCCTTCGGTTCCGACGAACGATTGCTGACCACTCGCCGCGACCAACCCGATGTCGGCAAGTTTCGGGACACCGTCGATGAAAATGATGTTCGACGGTTTGATGTCGCGATGAGTCAGCCCGTGCTGATGCAACGCTTCGAGCGCTTCGGTCAATGAAAGTCCGAGCTGAATCGATTCGTCGGCGGACAAACGTTTGTGCCAGGCGAGATCGCTTTTCAAGGTGCGCGGCTCGTAATTGACGAGGTCGATCTTGCGGCCGGCGACATGGTCGTCCGCCAGCTCCATGCTGTAATAAAGATGCTCGGCGGCGCGGCCGACATGAAGAATGTCGACAAAACCGGCGTGACCGCGCGAGATCGGCTCGAACGCCGACATTCCTTCAAATTCGCGCAGGAACGCGCGTTCGCTTTCAAAGGTGCTGCGATAAACAATTTTGACCGCGCGCCAGCCACCGGTCACGGTTCGAGCTATCCAGATTTCGCCATAGGCGCCGCGTCCGATCACGCGCAGAAGCTCGTGATCAGGGATAATGGGAACTTGAGCGGAAACTTGATCCGGAATGGCGCCGATTTTACACAAGCACGACGGCTGAGGCAATTCCGTCGGCGCGTGCCGGGGTCAGCGCCCGGCCTTTTCCAGCGCCCGGATCTCCTTCTTTAAAACGGCACCGACGCGATGCCGCGCCAGGTAGACCTGTCCGACACTAACTCGTAATTGCTCGGCCACCTTCCGGGCTGGCCATTCCTTGCGCACGTAACAATCGAAAATCTGAAATTGCTTCGGATCGACCTTCTTTTTCACGCGCGCGATCGCGCCCTCGAACAGGTTTTCCTTCCATTCCGCTTCCCAAACCGCGTCGAGATCGGCCACACCGGGATCAGGAACTCGCTCGATCGTCGCGGTGAGGCGATCTTCCGAAGTCCGCGGCGCCTTGGCGTTGCCCGGTTCGCGTTTGCGAAATTGATCGACGATTCGCCAGCGGGTGATTTGCAATAGCCAGCCTTTGAACGAGCCCCGGTTAGGATCGTACTTCAACTTCTCGATGTTCTTCGCCACCGTGATGATCGTTTCCTGGACGACTTCCTGCGCTTCCGCGTCGGTCAAACCTGATTTGCGCGCGGCCGAGTAAATCAGTTTCCAGTAGCCATCGAAAAATTCCTGCCAGTGTTTTCGATCGTTCCAATCAGCTAATCGGTCGATCAAACTGCGGCGGGTCGCCATCAATCCGGTGATTTTCATGTTTGGTCTTAACCCCCTGCCCTTTAGCAGAATATAGGATCGATTTCATGAAAGAATCGCGGTCGACTGGCGTATTCACCCCATGAAAATCCCAACCTTCCTCTCCAAAATCGGGGATATGATTCTTCGGCCACTGGGTCTGCTCGGCCGGGGTGTAGCGAAAACCTGGTTAACGGTCTTCGGTCATTTTTCGTGGAGTCCGCCGCGATGGTTTTCTCGAAGTCGTTCAGCCTGGACGCGATTCAGTGACAACCGTCCGCGAACAACAGCGTCGGTGTTGATCGCGGTCCTGTTGGTCACGTGCGGATCAATTTGGACCTGGAATTGGTATCAAAATCGACCGAAACCGCATCGGGTCTCGGCATCGATCGCGGCGATCCCAATCACCAAGCTCGACAAAGAGCTGCAGTATCCGCCGTTAGTAATTCGATTTAGCGATCCGGCGGCACGACTTGAAGATTTAAACAAACCGTCGCTCGCGGGCGTGAAGCTCGAGCCGCAAATCGCGGGCGCATGGTCATGGACTTCGGACCGTGAACTCGTGTTTCGTCCGACTGAAGATTGGTCGGCGGATCGAAAATTCAAAATCACTTTCGATAAGAAATTTTTTCCGGAACAGGTGTTGATGGAGCGGCTGGTCTACGAAGTAAAAACGCCGGCGTTCTCGATCGCGATCTCGCAGCTGGAACTTTATCAGGACCCGACCAATCCCAAGCAACGGCAGGTCACGGCGACGCTCGAACTAACGCACCAAGTCGAGCCCGGGGAACTGGATCGACACATCCAATTGGCGATGATCGGCGGGGCGGCGGTCTTTCCGTCATCCGAACAACCGCCACATTTCACCATCACTTACGGCTTGCATAAGCGAGTAGCGTATTTGCGCAGCTCCAACGTCGCGCTCCCGGAAAAGGAAGATTTCATGAAGTTGACCGTGGGTGAAGGCGTGCGGACTACCCAGGGCGGCGCACAAACTCACGATTCCATCGAACAAAAAATCCAAATCCCGTCGGCGGCGACTGCATTCCAAATCAATTCGATCGAAGGAAATATCGCGCGGAACAAGAACGGCGAACCCGAGCAGGTCCTCATATTAAGTACAACCGCTGACATCAGCACCAAGGACCTGGCCAAAGCAGTCAAGGTTTGGCTGCTGCCAAAACGCGAGGCCGAACAATCCGCGGATGAAGAAACGGAAAGCGCAGATCAAAGCGACAGCGAAAGCAAGGCGAACAGTGATTCGAACGAGTCGGAAGACACAAGTGAATCGAAAAAGGAGGAAGCGAAATGGGAAAGCGCGACCGACGTCCCGGACGAAATTCTCGAGCAGGCCAAGCCGGTTCAGTTCACCACACTCCCATCTGAAAAAGCCCAGGACCGACAACACGCGTTCAAGGTTCGCGTAGAAACGGAAGGCGAGCTTTACCTGCGCGTCGCGAAAGGCGTCAAAGCGTTCGGCGATTATCCGCTGGCGGAAGATTACAACGCGGTCGTGGCTGTGCCCGAGCTTCCGCGTGAAGTGCAAATTGAAAGCCAGGGCGGACTACTCGCACTCAGTGGCGAACGAAAACTGTCGATCCGCTCACGCGGCCTGAATGGAATCGAATACGAGATCGCGCGGGTGGCGACGACGCAGATCAATCACCTGGTCAGCCAGACTGAAGGCAAATTCGAAGATTTGGAGTTCAAGAACCCCAGCTTGTTCAGCCGGGAAAATATTTCGCGGATCGCGATCCAGCACCAACCAATTGCCGTCCAGGACAAATGGAAGGCGAATTATTCCGCGTTCGACTTTGCCGAACAATTAACGAAACCCGCGGACGGCGGGAGCGAGCGTGGACTTTTCTTTTTGACCGCGCGCGGCTGGGACCCCGAAAAGAAGAAACCGATCAACGGGATCAAGGACAACCGGTTCCTCCTCGTCACCGATATTGGAGTTCTAACCAAAAAAGGGACCGACGGCGGCAGCGACGTGTTCCTGGTCTCGGTCAAAACTGGCAAACCGATCGCCGACGCGACGGTTGAAATCCTGGGCAAGAACGGCATTCCAATTCAGACCGCCAAGACTGCTGCCGACGGTCATTGCGCGTTTTCGTCGGTGGAAAAATCGGAGCGCGAGAAATCGCCGGTCGCATTTGTTGCGCGCAACGGGGACGACATCGCGTTTATGCCGTTCGCGAGCGAGGACCGTGTCCTGAATTTCTCGCGTTTCGAAATCGAAGGCGCGGAAAACATCGGACCCCAAGGTCTCGACGCTTTCGTTTTTACCGAGCGCGGCGTTTATCGACCCGGCGACGCAATTCACGTCGGCATCATCGTGAAACAGCGCAACTGGCAGGGAAATTTCAAGGGATTGCCGGTCGAGACCGAAGTGGTCGACGCGCGCGACCTGAAAGTGCAGACGAAAAAACTTACGCTTCCCGAGAGCGGTTTCGTCGAGCTGAGTTACCAGACCGCGAACGAATCGCCGACCGGCACCTACACGTTCAACGTTTACCTGATCAAGAACAACAAGCGCGACACTTTGCTCGGATCGACAACCGCGAGCGTCAAGGAATTCCTGCCCGATCGGATGAAGATCGAGACGCGTCTTTCCAAGGGCGCGCCCAAAGGATGGATGAGCCCGAACGAAGTGCATGCTACAATCGCGCTCGCAAATCTTTACGGCACGCCGGCGAGCGATCGTCGCGTGACCGGCAAAGTGGAGCTCGAGCCATCGGAGTTCTCGTTTTCGGAATTTCCCGATTTCACGTTCTTCGACCCGCTGATCGATGAAAAGAAAACACGAAGCGAACAAACCAGCGACCTGGGCGAGCAGAAAACCGACAATGATGGGCATGCGGATTTTGATTTGCAGCTGGAAAAATTTGCCGATTCCACCTACTCGATGCGCTTCATCGCTGAAGGTTTCGAAGGCGAAGGCGGACGCAGCGTCACCAGTTACGTAAGCGCGCTCGTCTCAGCGTTGCCCTACGTGATCGGCTACAAAGCCGACGGCGACCTCCGTTACATCGACATGAGCAAACCGCGCGCGGTCGATTTGATCGCGGTCGATCCGCAGCTGAACAAGATCGCCGTCGAGAACGTCACGCTCAACGTCATCGCGCAGGAATACGTTTCAGTCCTCAAGAAACAGGAAAACGGAAATTACGCGTACGAGTCGGTGCTGCGGGAGCGGCCGCTGAAATCGGAAACGATCGCAGTCGCCGCGACCGGTCTGCATTACGCCCTTCCGACCGCGGAACCTGGCACTTACGTCCTCGAGTTGCGGGACGACAAAAATCGACCGGTGAGCAAACTGCGTTTCTCGGTCGTCGGCCAGGGCCAGGCACGCGCGCTGGAAAAAAACGCCGAACTCCAAATCAAGCTCGACCGCAAGCAATACAATCCCGGAGAAGACATCCCCGTCAGCATCATTGCTCCCTACGCCGGAAACGGCCTGATCACGATTGAGCGGGAAAAGGTTTACGCCTACGCCTGGTTTCAAACCACTACCGCAAGCAGCATCCAACACATCAAGCTCCCGGAAAATTTCGAGGGCAGCGGTTACATCAACGTCGCGTTCGTGCGGGCGATTGATTCCAAGGAAGTTTTCGTGAGCCCGTTGAGTTACGGCGTTGTTCCGTTCACCGCAAACATCGCGAAGCGGCGGCTCAAAATCGACCTCGACAGCGCGGCCAAGGTGAAACCGGGCGACGCATTGCATATTGGTTACAGGACCGATCGGGCGGCGAAGATCGTCGTCTTCGCGGTCGACCAGGGAATTTTGCAGGTCACCGATTATAAAACGCCGAAGCCATTGGAGTATTTCTTCCGCAAATGCGCGCTCGGCGTCGAGACCGCGCAGATTGTCGATCTTATCATTCCGGAGTTTTCGCTGCTGCGAGCGCTTTCCGCTTACGGCGGTGACGGCGGCGAAGAAAAAAGATTGAATCCGTTCAAACGCGTGACGGAAAAGCCGGTTGTGTTCTGGTCCGGCGTTCTCGACGCGGACGCGAATCGGCGCGAGGTCGTCTACAACGTTCCGGATTTCTTCGACGGCACGTTGAAGATCATGGCAGTCGCAGTCTCGAGCGACACAACTGGTTCGTCCGATCGCGACGCGCTCATTCGCGGACCGTTCGTGGTCACGCCGAGTGTCCCTGTGCTTGCAGTTCCCGGCGACGAATTTGAAGCCGGGGTGACTGTTGCCAACAACGTTGAAGGTTCGGGCGCCGATGCCGAGATCGAACTGCGGACTGAAACTTCGCCGCAGCTCTCAATCAAGGGTCAGGCAAGTCAGAAAATGCAGATCGCCGAAGGTCGCGAAAAGAGCGCGGTGATTCGTTTTCACGTGAACGATTCGCTCGGCTCGGGCGAAATCAGATTCATCGCCAGCCGCAACGGGATTGAAACGAAGCGGCGCACGACGCTGAGTGTGCGACCGGCTGTGCCGTTCGTGACCGATGTTCGCAGCGGCAGTTTCAAGAAAGCGAGCACCGACATTGCAATCAAACGCCAAACGTATGTGGAATTCGCTAAACGCGACGCCTCGCTTTCAGCGACGCCGCTCGGTTTGGCGCACGGTTTGGACGCTTACCTGAAAAATTTCCCCTACGGCTGCAGTGAACAACTGACCAGCGGCGCATTTTGCCGGCTCGCGCTCTCGAGCGAGACCGACTTCGGGTTGAACCGCGCGGAAGTAAACGCGCAGATGGAGAAGACGTTCAGCATCTTGCGTCGCCGTCAGAATGCGCAAGGCGCGTTCGGCTATTGGGCGCCGGAAAACGGCGAACACATCAGTTTCAATTCCGCTTATGTAATGGATTTCCTCAGCGAAGCGAAAGCAGCCGGTTTCCCGCCGCCGGCGGAAATGTTCGCAACCGGCCTGCGCAGCTTGCAACGGATGGTCGCGAAGCAACCGGAGGATTTGATCGACGCGCGCCGAGTGGCCTACGGCATTTACATCCTGACCCGCGAAGGCGTGATCACGACCAATTACATTCTCAACCTTCAGGATTATCTAAATAAGAAACACGCGGACGAATGGGAAAACGATCTGACCGGCGTTTACCTTGCCGGCTCGCTCAAACTTCTCCACAAGGACAAGGAAGCCGAGGCGTTGATCGACAAGTTCAAGATCGACAATAAGGCGGAGCGTTCTTACGAGGATTTCTGTCAGCCACTCGGGACGCATTCACAATACATCACTGTGCTCGCGCGACAGTTTCCCGCGCGACTCAAGAAAATCTCAGCGCAACAACTCGAACAAGTCCTGAAACCGATCGGCGACGGCGCGTTTAACACCCTTTCGGCCGCTTACGCGGTGCAAGCGTTGAAAGCGTACTCGCACGCGATCGCACAAAATCCGCCGCTGCTGACGATCGCCGAGGTCCATGCCGATAAGCATGAAGTCAGTTTGGCGAGCGCCGTGAAGTTATTGCAACGCGCGCCATTCTCAAAAGACGCCACCGCAGTTCGGTTCAAGAGCGCGCCGCCGATCGGCGGGCCCGGCGCGTTCTATCAAGTGGTCGAGGCTGGATACGATCGCCACGCGCTGGAAAAAGCGATGAACGACGGCTTGGAAGTTTTCCGCGAACTTCTGGATAAAGACGACAAGCCGGTCACTCGGACAAAGCTTGGCGAACCTGTCCATGTGCGCGTTCGTGTGCGCAGCACCAAGAAGGACGAAACGTTTACCAACGTCGCGGTGATCGACCTTCTGCCGGGCGGCTTTGAAGTCGTCGGCTCATCTTTGCAGCCGGGAGTCTCTTCGATCAACGGCGTCGACTACGTCGACGTTCGCGAAGATCGCGCGATTTTCTTCGCGACCGCGGACGAAAACGTCCTCGAGATCAATTACCAGATCAAGTCGACCAACCGCGGTGAGTTCGTCGTTCCGCCGGTGTTCGCTGAATCGATGTACGAGCGAAACATCAAAGGCCGCGGAGTTGGCGGCAAAATCACGGTGACCGAATGAGGAAGAATTTCGGAAACCGGATTGCGGATTGCGGAAAGCAGCCAAAGCGGCGGCGACACTTGTTTACTATTCGAATCCCGCGATCCACGATTCGAAATCTGTTATGCGGCGCCACTGTCATTGTCGCCATTTGGCTCTTCTTGCCAAAGCCGCCGCTGCTCGACGGAGTTTCGTTTTCACGGTCCGTACGCGATCGCAACGGTGAATTGCTGCGCGTCACGTTAACCACCGACCAGAAGTTTCGGATTTGGACACCGCTCTCGGAAATCTCACCGGAGTTGATCCACGCCACACTCCAATACGAAGACAAATACTTCGCGCGTCATCCCGGTGTGAATCCGATCGCGCTGGCTCGTTCCGGATTTGGCGTTCTTCGCGGCGGCGCGCGGACCGGCGCATCGACGATAACGATGCAGGTCGCGCGTCTGCGTTTTCACCTTCAAACGCGCACGCCGCTCGGAAAGTTTCGGCAGATCGTGCGCGCTCTCGAGGTCGAACGACATTATTCGAAGTCCCAGATCCTGGAAGCGTATCTGAATCTCGCGCCCTACGGCCGCAATATCGAAGGCATCGGCGCGGCCAGTCAGATTTATTTTGGGAAAACTGCAGCGCGATTGACCGGGCCGGAATCGATCTCGCTCTGCGTCATTCCGCAAAGTCCTACCAGGCGCGCGTTGCATGCCGACCGTGAGAATCGTTCGGTCAATACGGCGCAGGAGAATTGGTACGATCGCGTAAAGCTCGATCAGCAATCTCCGGCGCGAGAGTTCAGTGCCCGCGCGGAAACTGAACGCACTTTCTTCGCGCCACATTTTGTTCAGCAAGTCCTGACGACGACAAACCCACGCGACGCGATCGCGACAACACTTGATCTGGAGAAACAGCAACTGATCGAGCGGCGAATTGCAGATTACATCCGCACAAATCGGAATCGCGGATTCCAAAACGCCGCCGCGATGCTGATCGACGTCCGAGACATGGACGTGCTCGCGCAGGTTGGGTCGGCCGATTTCTTCAACGCGGAAATCCAGGGACAAGTCGACGGAACACGCAGTCCGCGCTCGCCCGGTTCGACCTTGAAACCGTTCGTTTACGCCCTCGCGCTCGACCAGGGTCTGATCCATCCGTTGTCCATCCTGTCCGACGCGCCGCGCAGTTTCGGCGACTACAATCCCGAAAATTTCGATCGCGATTTTCTCGGACCGATTCGGGCCTGCGACGCTTTGGCCAAAAGTCGCAATCTGCCAGCGGTCGAATTGGCGTCACAGTTGTCGAATCCGACGCTCTTCGAATTTCTTCGCGGGGCCGGCGTTTCGTTGCCACGCTCCGAGCCGCTCTACGGATTGACGCTCCCGCTCGGCGGCGCGGAAATAAAGATGGAAGAGCTCGTCCAGCTTTACGCCGCACTCGCTCACAACGGCGAGCTGCGTGCGCTCCGCCGCGTTCTCAAAATTCCGGCTTCTGCAAACTTGACTGGTTTAACCAGTCAAGTTTCTGGAAAGCACATTATTTCGCCGGAAGCCGCATTTCTCACGCTCGAGATGCTCAACGTGCCGCGGCCGGAGATCGGTTACGTCGACTCAAGCAACGTCGCGCCGGTGTTTTGGAAAACTGGAACGTCCCACGGTTTTCACGACGCGTGGTCGGTCGCGGTCTTTAATCATTACGTTCTCGCTGTCTGGATCGGGAATTTCGATGGCAAATCGAATTCAGGATTCATCGGGCGAGCCGCCGCGGCACCGTTGCTTTTTCAAATCATCGACGCCCTTCGCGCGAGCTGGCCCGAGCCGATCGAGCCGCATCTTCCGCCGGCGAACGCAAACTTGAAGCGGGTCGAATTTTGCGCGGTATCCGGCGATTTGCCGGGCCCGCATTGCACCCAACGCGTCGAAGGCTGGTTCATTCCCGGAATCTCGCCAATCAAAACCTGCGATGTGCATCAAGAAGTGCTGGTTGATGTGGCGACTGGATTGCGTGTTCCGATCGATGACGGAACGCGGATCCTGCGACATGAAGTTTACGAATTCTGGCCAAGCGACTTGCTGAAACTTTTCGAGCGCGCGGGCCTGCCGCGACGCTCGCCGCCGCCATTTTTGCCCGGGACGGAAACAGAGCTTGCCGCCCGCAGCGGAAATCCCCCGAAGATTATCTCCCCGGCCGAAAATAACGCGACCGTGCTTGGCACGTCCGGAGAAATTCCATTGCGCGCCAAGACCGACGCGGACGTGCGCGAGATTTACTGGTTCGCGGACAAAACATTCATCGGAAAAGCGCGTGCCGCGGACATCCTGACCTGGAAATTATCTCCGGGCAGTTACCAGTTGATCGCGCTCGACGATCACGGACGGTCCGGCTCTTGCCGCCTGAACGTGCGCTGATCGGCGAACGATTGCGACGACTCGCGACCGCCGTTACAGGTAAAATGTGTCCCGTCAATACACACTCCATCGCCCGACAAGATCGACATCGATCCATATCGATTACGCGGCGGAGCTGAACGAACAACAACTGGCGGCCGTCACTGCGCCGCCCGGACCGCAGTTAATTATCGCCGGCGCCGGCTCCGGTAAAACGCGCACCCTGACATATCGCGTCGCTTACTTGCTCGAGAACGGGATCGATCCGCGAAATATTTTGCTGCTCACCTTCACCAACAAGGCCGCGCGGCAAATGCTCGAGCGCGTTGCGAATTTGTTGCCGATTGACGCGAGCGGAATCTGGGGTGGCACATTTCACTCGGTAGGGAATCGAATCCTGCGCCGCCACGGCAGCGCAATTGGTTACAACAGCGCGTTCACAATCATGGACCGCGAAGATCAAAAGGATTTGATTAACACCGTGGTCGCGAGCGCGGGCATCGATCCCAAAGAAGTCCGGTTTCCGAAAGGCGACGTGCTCGCAGAGATTTTCAGTTTTGTGATCAACACCGAAACGCCAATGGAGGAACTGCTAGCCGGAAAATTCCCCTACTTTTTGCCGTTGCTCGAGCGGATCAAAGACGTTCAGGCGCGCTACGAGAAAAAGAAAAAGGCGACGAATTCAATCGATTTCGACGACTTGCTTCAAAAAACACTGTCGATGTTGCAACAGCACGAAGGCATCGCGCAGTTTTACCGCCGGCAATTTCAATTTATCCTCGTCGACGAATACCAGGACACGAACAAGATCCAGGCCGACCTGATCGACCTTCTGGCGCAGGAACATCGCAACGTGATGGTGGTCGGCGATGATGCGCAATCGATCTACTCGTGGCGCGGCGCCAATTTTCAAAACATTCTCGAGTTTCCGAAACGCTATCCGGACGCGCAGGTCTTTAAGATCGAAATGAATTACCGGAGTGTGCCGGAGATCTTGCACGTCGCGAATGCCGCGATCGCCGCCAACGTCGACCAATTCAAAAAGAACCTGCAACCGGTGCGCGAATCGAATTCAGTGAAGCCTGGAATCGTCGCGTTGAACGACGGAAGCGAACAGGCGCAGTTCGTGGCCCAACGAATCCTTGAGCTTCGCGACGAAAATGTGGATCTAAACGAGATCGCCGTGCTTTATCGCGCACATTATCACGCGCTCGAACTGCAGCTGGAACTGTCGCGCCGCGGAATTCCCTACCAAATCACCAGCGGCATCCGATTTTTCGAACAGGCGCACATCAAGGACGTGATTTCGTTTTTGCGTCTGGTCGCCAATCCGCGCGACGAAGTTGCGTTCAAGCGAATGGCGAAACTTCTCCCCGGCATCGGCAACCGCAGCGCGGACAATCTTTGGAACGCTTGGGACAATTCACTCAACGATCGCGGCGAAATAACTTCCTGGAGCGAGCGATTGCTGCCGATGAGCGTGAGCGCCAAATCGAAGAAGCATTGGACGCAGCTCGCACATACGCTCGACGAAATCGCGCCGGGCGGTCAGCCAAATCCGCCTTCGGAAATGATCTCTTCGGTCGTCGAAGCGATCTACGACGACTACGCGAAGGTGAACTTCACCAACTACGAACTGCGCCGGGAAGATTTGAATCAGCTCGCAGCTTTCGCCCAGCAATTCAAGGACACGAACGAATTTCTCTCGCAGCTCGCACTGATCAGCAACGTCGACGCCGAAGCCGCACCAAACCAAACCGCCGATCGGGAGGCAGTAAACCTGTCCACGGTCCATCAGGCGAAAGGTCTCGAATTTCACACTGTGTTCGTGATTTGGCTGACCGACGGAATGTTTCCGAGCAGTCGTTCGATGGACGAGCGCAAGGATTTGGAAGAAGAGCGCCGTCTTTTCTACGTCGCGATCACACGCGGGAAAGACGAACTTTATCTGACTTATCCGCACATGCGCTTGGGTGGAGGTTACGGCGACGTGTTTCAACGACCATCCCGGTTTCTCAAAGATATTCCCAATGAACTGGTCGAAGACTGGCAGGTGCAGCGGAACTAATGGTCGCCACCGATTAACACAGATTTACACAGATAATGTTAGAAGTCGTGCCAGATGCTGAGACCGCGTTTCCGCACAAGGAGATCACCGAAGCAATCATTGGAGCTGCCTTCGAAGTTTACAATCAACTCGGTTATGGATTTCTCGAACGCGTCTATCATCGCGCGTTGCAGGTCGAATTCTTGAAACGTGGGATTGAGGCGGAACTGGAAAAGAGAATAACTGTGCGCTGCAAAGACGTCATCGTTGGCCACTATGACGCAGATCTGCTGGTAGAGCAGAAGATCATTGTCGAAGTGAAGATCGCGCCCCAATACGACAAGCGGGATGAAGCGCAATTACTCAACGAACTCAAAGCCACCGGTTTGAAGCTAGGTTTGCTTCTGAACTTCGGCCGCTCGAAAGTGGAGGTCCGACGCCTCGTCTTCTGAATCTGTGTTCCATCTGTGTCGAACTGTGGCTGAAGGGAAATGATGAATCTTTCGCCCGAGAAAAAAATTGCAGGGGTTCTCGCGCCGTTGTTTGGGCTGCGGAGTGAAAACGATCTCGGAATCGGCGACGTCGCGGTATTGCGTGAGTTCATTGATTGGGCGGCCGAGATCGGGTTCAAGCTCATTCAACTTTTGCCGATCAATGAGACCGGCGGCGATCACAGTCCCTACAATGCCATCAGCGCGATGGCGATTGAGCCGACGACTTTGTATCTCGCGCCCGGCTCGCCGGAAGAGTTAACCCAGTACCATTACGACGCGGTGCTGGCGGATGCCGATCTGGCAAAACTTCGCCGCGGGAGCGTCAAACATGCAGCGGTGAAAAATTTGAAACGCCTCCTGTTGGAAAAAGCGTTCGCCAACTTCGCGAGACATGCTTCCAAAGAGCGACAATCTCGTTTCCGGCAATTTCGCACACAGGAATCGGCCTGGCTCGATGATTACGCGGCGTTTCGTGCGTTGATGGAAGAAAATGATGACAATGAATCATGGGACAGTTGGCCGGCGGAACAGCGCGGCCTCGCATCCGCCGGCGCCTGGCTGGCGCGCCAATCGTCCACCAAACAGAAAAGATTTTCGCAACGCGAAAACTTTTTTCGTTACGTGCAATGGATCGCGCACGAACAATGGTCGGAAACGAAATCCTACGCTGAGCGACGAGGCATCGCGCTGATGGGAGACATTCCGTTCGGGGTCAGTTATTACAGCGCGGATGTCTTCGCGCGGCCGAGTGAGTTCGCGCTTGATTGGTGCGGCGGCGCGCCGCCCGAATCGCACTTCAAGGACGATGAGTTCACCCAAAAATGGGGCCAAAACTGGGGCATTCCGCTGTTCCGTTGGGACGCGATGCGCCAACGACGGTTCGATTGGTGGCGGCAACGCGTTCGGAGCATTCGCCACAGCTTTCATCTCTTCCGGATCGATCATGTTCTCGGTTTTTACCGCATCTACTCGTTTCCGTGGCGGCCGCAGCACAACAAAAAATTCCTGCCACTCGCCTGGAACGAAATGCTCGAACGCACTGGCGGCCGCCCGCCGCAGTTTGCTCCGCGCAACGACGAAAACCTCGAGCATTGCGAAGCGAACCGGCGCGAAGGCGAGGAGTATCTTCGCGCCGTCTTGGAAGAAGCCGATGGCGCACGAGTGATCGGGGAAGACCTTGGAACCGTGCCGGTCTACGTGCGGCCGAGTTTGCAATCGTTAGGCGTCGCCGGATTCAAGATCCCACAATGGGAAGTTTATCACGGCCGCGTCACACCCGGCGCGGAATACGAACGCCTTTCCGTCGCCGCCTACGCCACTCACGATCACAAACCTTTGCGCGCGATGTGGGAGGAAGCGTTCGAACATTCGACCTCGACCTCCGATCAGTCGCGCGCTGAGTTGGAAAAAATCGCGACCTTCGCGGGGTTCACCCGCCGCGACGAATCCATTGAATTCGAACGACACTTCTATCCGGCGGCGATGGAAGCGCTATTCAACTGCGAATCGTGGATCGCAATTGTGATGATCACCGACCTGTTGGCGCGATCGTATCGATTCAATGTTCCAGGCACGGCGGCGAGCTCAAATTGGTCGCGACGCATGCAACGGCCCGTCGCGCAGCTGCGCTCGAGTCCGAGAGAGCGAAAGCGAATGGAGTTGATTAGGCAGCTTCTCGAACAAGCGGGAAGGATTTAGCCACAGATGCACACAGATCGAAGGGGAATTTCCGTTCGAGTCGATTGAAAATCTGTGTTTCATCTGTGTAAATCTGTGGCAAGGAAATCTGCATGAAGTCTCCGATTAAAGTCGCTGTCACCGGCGCTGCCGGTCAGATTGGCTATGCACTCCTCTTTCGCATCGCTTCCGGCGAAATGTTTGGCAAAGACCAGCCAGTCGCGCTCCATCTGATCGAAATCCCGGCTGTGCTCGGTGCACTCGAAGGCGTGGTGATGGAACTGCACGACTGCGCCTTTCCGCTGCTGGAATCAATCGTGCCGACGGCCGATCTCGACGAAGGTTTCCGCGACATTAACTGGGCGTTGCTGGTCGGCAGCGTCCCGCGGAAGGCCGGCATGGAGCGCAAAGATTTGCTTGGAATCAACGGCAAAATCTTTATCGGCCAGGGACAGGCAATCGAGCGCAACGCTGCAGCCGATGTCCGTATTCTCGTCGTCGGTAATCCCTGTAACACCAATTGTCTGATCGCGATGAACAATGCGAAAAAAATTCCGCGTGACCGCTGGTTCGCCATGACGCGACTGGATGAGAACCGCGCCCGCGCCCAGCTCGCACACAAAGCCGGCGTGGAGATCACTCGCGTCACGAACATGACGATCTGGGGGAACCATTCGTCCACCCAATATCCCGATTTTTACAACGCGAAGATCGACAACAAACCCGCCGACAAAGTGATCGGCGACGACAAATGGCTGAAGGAAGATTTCATTGCCGCAGTCCAGCAACGCGGCGCGGCCATCATCAAAGCGCGCGGACTTTCCTCGGCCGCTTCGGCTGCAAACGCGGCAATCAATACTGTCCAGTCCCTGACCAGCGACACCCCGCCCAATGATTGGCACAGCGTGGCGCTTTGCTCGGATGGAAGTTACGGTGTCGAGAAGGATTTGATCTCGTCATTTCCGATACAGGTTCGCGGTGGAAAACTGGAGATCGTGCAAAACCTGCCGGTCAACGAATTCAGCCGCGACAAGATCGACAAATCCGTCGCCGAGTTGAAGGAAGAGAAATCGCTGGTGAGCGAGCTGCTCGGGTAACACAGCCGTCTCGGCTGTTTTCAAATTACAGGCAAGATGCCTATGTTACGAGCTTCTCGCCGGTCAATCGTTCGAACGCTTCGACGTATTTCGCCGCGGTCCGCGCGATCACGTCCCCGGGCAATCGCGGGCCCGGCGCGGTCTTGTTCCAATCGAGCGTCTCGAGATAATCGCGCACGAATTGTTTGTCGAAGCTGGGCGGGCTTTGGCCGACCACGTAATGGTCCGCCGGCCAGTAGCGCGACGAATCCGGCGTCAGCACTTCGTCGATCAACAGCAAGTGACCGTCGATTTGTCCAAATTCGAATTTAGTGTCGGCGAGAATTATGCCTTTCGTTTCGGCGTGATCGCGTCCGGCAGAATAAATTTGCAGGCTTAAGTCTTTGACGCGCTCGGCCGTTTCCTTCCCAAGAATCTTGGCGCAGTTTGCCATGTCGATGTTTTCGTCATGACCGGTATCTGCTTTGGTCGCTGGCGTGAAAATTGGCTCCGGTAATTTTGATCCGAGTTTCAAGCCTGCTGGAAGTTTGATTCCGCAAACGCTCTGCGACTGTTGATATTCTTTCCAACCCGACCCGGCGAGATAACCGCGCACCACGCATTCCACCGCCAGCGGCTTGGTTTTCTTCACAATCATCGAGCGACCCTCCACCTGCTCGCGGAACGGGCGGAGCTGTTTCGGGAAAACATTGAAATCGGTGGTAATGAAATGGTTCTCGACCTTGCCGAACTTGTTGAACCAAAACGCCGAAAGCTGATTCAGGACCGCGCCCTTTTTCGGAATCGGGTCAGGCAGAATCACGTCAAAAGCCGAGATACGATCGGTCGCGATGAAGAGCAACGCTTCGCCGAGATCGAAAACTTCGCGGACTTTCCCGCTCCGCAATTTTTCTATTCCCGGCAAATCAATCGAAGCCTGAGCTGTTGTCTCCATAAGAAAAGCGTGAACAGTGATCCGTGAACTGTGATCGGCTGTTCACTGGTCACCGATCACTGATCACTTTGCAACATGGCCGGGCTAATCGTCAAACCGCGAGCGCGAATTCTTCACGGGCACGACTGGGTTTTCTCCAGCGAAGTCCTGAAAGTTTTTGGAAATCCGGGCGACGGCGATGTGATTTCGCTCAAGGACGGACGCGACAAGCTGATCGGCAGCGCGATTTACAATTCGAAATCGCAGATCGTGGCGCGCCGTTTTTCGCGCCAACGGCAGGACCTTGATCTCGATTTCTTCAAACGCCGAATCGCGCAGGCTTCCGAATATCGGGACCGTCGAAAGGTGGATCCAAAACTGCGTCGGGTCGTTTGGAGCGAGAGCGACGGCCTGCCGGGCGTGATCCTCGATCGCTACGGCGATAATTTTGTTCTGCAAACGCTGACCATGGCGATGGATCTGCGGAAAACGCTCATCGTCGCCGGCATGGTCGATCTTTTCGGGTCGAAGACGATTATCGAGCGAAACGATTCGCCGGTGCGAAAAGCGGAAGGGCTCGAATTGCGCAGCGGCGTCCTGGAGGGTCCGGCTCCGTCCGGACCAATTACAATTACGATTGAAACGAGTGGGACGACACAGAGGTCGTCCCTCCAATTCGATGTCGATCTTCTGCACGCGCAAAAAACAGGATTTTATCTAGACCAAGCGCCGAATTACGCGGTCGTGGCTGACTTCGCGGCCGGGCGCCGCGTCTTAGATTGTTTTGCGAACCAAGGTGCCTTCGGGCTTGCTTGTGCGCAGGCCGGCGCAACCGACGTGGCCGCGGTTGAAGAAAGTTCGGATAATGTCGCGGCTGGAAAACAAAACGCGGAGCGAAACGGCCTCAAAGTGCGCTGGCTCGAGCAGGATGTTTTCAGTTTTCTGCGCAGCGCCGAAAAGGCCGAAGCCGAATACGACCTGATTGTTCTCGATCCGCCGTCGTTCACCAAAACCAAGAGCGGACTGAGCGACGCGCTTCGCGGTTACCGGGAACTCCACGTGCGCGCGTTCAAACTTCTTTCCAAAGACGGACTGCTCGCGACTTTCTCCTGCTCTCATCACGTGAGCGAAGTTGCGTTTGAGAAAACGATCGTGGATGCGCTGGTCGACGCGCGGAGATCGGCTCGACGTCTTCGCCGGTTCGAACAAGCGCTCGATCATCCGGTGTTGCCGACAATTCCCGAAACCGAATATTTCAAAGGCATTTTGCTCGAAATGATGCCGGGAAGATAGGTGCAATCACGTGCTCGATGAAAATAGCCCAGCACTTTAGTGCTGGGTTGGTCGATGCAAATCATCAAGTCCTGAGAAGGACGATAGATCCGTTCTTCCGTCCCTGCGGGACTCGGGTCCGATTTTCACAATACTTCCCCAGCCTTGAAAGGCTGGCTATTTTCAAACACGTCAATCAAATTCAAAGACGTCGTCAAAAATTCTTGCGGGAAAAATCTGGAATTTTGCTGGCGCGTCATTAATGTGCGGCCAGCGGCAAACGCGCGCGAGGTGGGGAAACGATTGAAGAAGTTTGACATGCCGGAAAAAATTCGACCGATCGAACAAATGCTGGAGTTGAGTGAAGAAGAGTCGCTCTCACCGGAACATCTCGATAACCAGGTCCAAAAAGCGCAGGAGCAGTTAATCCAGCTCAAGCGGCAGCAGGAGCAGATCGAAAAACAAAAGCGCGAGCTCGAGGAGCTGAGCCGAAAACAGGAGGAACTGGAACGCGGCCGGGCCGAAATGTCCGACAAGCTCACGCGCTCGCTGGTTATTCTGGAACGCGAAGCCTACGACGCGCAAAAACGTCTGGAGCAACTGCGCGCAATGCGGGAAAGTTTTGGCCAGCATTTGGAATTGATCGAAGCGATCGATCCGAAAAGCTGGAACCCGGCGGACTTGCACAAGGAATTGAGCCGGGCGCTGAGCACGGTCGAAGGCGCGCGAGTCGAGTTCGTTCAACAGCGCAGCCGGCTGCAAGCGGGCGGCGAAGGTGAAAATGAGGAACCGCTCGCGGAAGTCGAACCGGTTTTTTCCAGCGGCGGACGCTCGCTGCTCCAATGGATAAAAATCGGCTTCGCCTTCAGTTTGCCGCTGATCGTTTTCGGATTCATCGCGCTCTTCCTTTTCTTCTGGATGGCGTCAACGGGCCGGTGACGCCGCATGCTTCGTCGCCCGTCTAGATCGACCACACCGCTCGATCAAACCAAGCAGGACCTGGCTCGCCAGGAATCGGAGTTGCGGGAACAGATGGAGAAGCTCCAACAGATGATCGCGGACGCGCCGCGCGTGGCCGAGGAAGTGGAGAAGCGCCAGCGCGAAGAGTTACTGATGCGCGCGAGTCAGGGCGGCAGCCGGCTGGATGTTTCGATGACGTTGCAAGACTGGCGCCAGGGCGAAGTCGGATCAGCCAAGCGCCGCGGGTCGCTTCGAAAAGAACGCCGCGAAGGCCGGATTCTTTTTCTCGTGCTGGTGATTGCGCTTTTGGCGGCCGGGATTTGGTTACTCAACCATCTTCATTTCTAATCTATGGCCAAGGCTACCGATCTCGACGTTGGATATGTGTCGAAACTTGCGCGGCTGAATTTGACCGACAAAGAGACGAAGCTTTTTCAAAAACAATTGGCTGACGTTTTGAAATACGCCGAGAAATTGGGCGAGGTAGACGTCAGCCATGTCGAAGCCGCCGCCCACGCTGTTCCGATGTTCAATGTCTTCCGTGAGGATGAGCCGTGCGACTGGTTCACCGCCGAGGAAGCGCTGAGCAACGCGCCGGTTAAAGCCAATCAACTCTTCGTCGTCACCAAAGTTGTCGAATGAGCCGGTCTGATCTGCCGGCGCTGACGATCGCCGACCTCCAATCCCGTCTTCGCCGCAAGGAAGTTTCTCCGCGTGACGTGATCGAATCGCTCCGCGCGCGCATCGAACAAGTCGAATCGAAGATCGATGCGTATCTCTCGATCGATTTCGATGCCGCGTTGAAAGAAGCCGACAAGGTTAATGTCGATCTTCCGCTCGGCGGCGTGCCGATCGCGGTCAAAGACATTATCAATGTGAACGGTCAGCCGTGCACCTGCGGTTCGAAAATTCTTGGCAACTATCGCTCGCCTTACGACGCAACGGTGATCGAGAAACTGCGCGCGGCCGGTGCGATTCCACTGGGAAAAACCAACATGGACGAATTCGCGATGGGTTCATCGACCGAAAACTCGAGCTTTAAAGTCACGCGCAATCCGTGGGACGTGTCACGCGTTCCCGGCGGCTCGAGTGGCGGTTCGGCCGCGGCAGTTGCGGCGGATGCTGCATTCGCTGGACTCGGCACTGACACTGGCGGCTCGATTCGACAACCGGCATCGCTCAGTGGCGTTGTTGGCGTGAAACCGAGTTACGGTCGCGTCTCGCGTTTCGGTGTGACTGCCTTTGCGTCATCGCTCGATCAAGTCGGCCCGCTCACCAAAACAGTGCGCGACGCAGCGATGATCATGAATGCGATGGCCGGTCATGATCGGCACGATTCAACTTCGCTGCCTGATCCGGTTCCGAATTACACCGAAAATCTCGGCCACGATTTGAAGGGAGTTAAGCTCGGCGTGCCGAAAGAATACCGCGTTGAGGGAATCGATCCGCAGGTGAGCTCGGCGGTGAACGCGGCGATCAAGCAATTGGAATCGCTCGGCGCGGAGATTGTCGATGTTACCCTGCCGCACACCGAACACGGCATCGCCGTTTATTATTTTCTCGCGACGGCGGAAGCATCCGCGAACCTCGCGCGGTTCGACGGCGTTCGTTACGGTCATCGCGCCAAAGACCCGAAAGACTTGCTCGATCATTATGGTCGTACTCGCGAGGAAGGTTTCGGCGCCGAAGTGAAACGCCGAATCATCCTCGGCACCTACGCGCTCAGCTCCGGTTACTACGACGCCTATTACGTGCGCGCGCAGAAAGTTCGCGAGCTGATTCGTGACGATTTCGTCAAAGCGTTTGGAAAAGTCGACGCTATCGTATCGCCAACTTCACCCGTGCCGGCGTTCAAGCTCGGGGAACGCACCGCTGACCCGCTGGCGATGTATCTCGCCGATATTTTTACTGCGACCGGAAATCTCGCGGGCATCTGCGGGATCAGCGTTCCGTGCGGGTTTGCGAAAGTGAACGGCAGCCAGTTGCCCATCGGTCTCCAAATTCTCGGCAAATCGCTCGACGAAGCGCGCATCTTTCAAATCGCGCACGCCTACGAGCAATCAACAGACTGGCACAAAGCGCGGTCACCAATCGCGAAACTCCAATAACCAAATCCCAGGCTCCAACTTGAGAGAGCCGACTACGGGATTATCCAAAACTGCGCTTTTGGCTCCAGGTAGAGGCGATTGACCTCAATCGCCATGGCGGTTCGGTGAACCGCCGCTACTAGGACACCAGCGCTCCGCGCCCCACCGGTCGAACCCGTAACCGGCGCAAGTTGTCCGAAAGTTCTCGGTCTATTGTTTCGGCGCGAGCGAGGCGACGATTTTCTCAAAGCGCGGATCGCCGCGGAGCGGGTCCCAGTACGGATGCAGCTTCAACTCGCCATAGCTTAAATATCCCGGGATACGTGTCGCAATAGCTAGTTGCTCGAAAGCCAGATCCTTCTCGCCTGTCCATGCGTAAATAAGCGCCAAGTTCTGCACCAACAATGGACCGATAATCGAATCCTTCGTCACCGGCAACAGCTCGACTGCGCGGCGGCCTTCACGAATCGCGTCGTCCCTGTTGCCTAAGGCTGCATCAAGCATTCCGAGGACACAAAGCGCCTCCGCATAATCAGACTGTTCGGCTACCAATTTGGCTGCTTCTGTCCGCGCGCGACTAAAGGTCGCATGAAACCCCGCGTCATCACCCCTTAACCGGGCGACTACGCCTTCGCACCAAGCACGCGGAAACGGAATAGTTTCCTGCTGACAGCCAGCTATTGGTAGAAGAGCCAGGGCGCGGAAGGCGCTGTCGAAATCGCGATCGCAGAGCGATACTTCAAGCCACGTTTGGGCGATATTTGTCGCTTCGCGTGAATCTTCGGCGACGATTTTCCCAATCGTTGAGATTAGCGGCGCCGGATCCGCATGCCACGAGAGTTCAATCCGTGCACGCGTAACTCGCAACGCAGCATCTTGGGGAGTAAGCGCGAGCGCGCGATCCAGAACACGTTCTTCGTCAGCATAACGGCGCAAAAGGTCATAACTACGGGCGGTTTGTTCAAGAATCGTAGTGTTTCGGGGATCGAGCTCGGCGGCGCGTTCAAGACTTTTGGTCGATTCAGACCATCGACCTTGTCGTCGATCGACGTAACCAGCCAGCACATACAGAGACGAGTCGTTAGGCAAACTTTGTCGTGCCAAACCAAGCTCCGCCCACGCGCGATCATAATCGAGATAACCGAAGTAGAAATGTCCAGCGAGAGCGAGATGTATTTCACCCGAACCTGGACGAAGGCGAGCGAGCGATTGGATCGCAGCTGCAGCAGAGGCCAACCGTGACGGAGTGTGGTCGAGGCCAGTGAAGTAGATCGCATTGTGAGCTTGCGCCAGTTGATAATAGGCAAGTGCGAAGGCCGGATCGCGCTGAATTGCTTGATTCAGTAAACGCACGGCCTCGAATAGACTCTCCTGTAAAGGGGTGATAAGGGGAGCAGTCTCGTTGAGTATTTTGGCCCGAATGTAAAGATCGTACGCGGCAAGGTCAGCTGTGGGCTTTTCTTCGATCGCTGCTTTCTCTTGCGGTGAAAGTTCGGACTTGAGCTGAGAAACGATTTGTTCAGCGATCTCGCTTTGAATTGCGAATACATCCGCAAGATCGCGATCATAAGTCTGTGCCCACAGATGCCGATCGGTGCGCGCATCGATTAACTGCGCGTTCACCCGAACCTTGTTAGCCGCACGTTGCACGCTGCCTTCCACCACATGCGCGACACCTAACTCCTCGCCGATCTTGCGCAGGTTGCGTGCAAGTCCGCTCTTATACTGCATCACCGAAGTGCGGCTGATGACTTTCAGGTCCGCAATCTTTGCCAGGTCGGTTAGAATTTCGTCCTGCACGCCATCAGTGAAAAAAGCGTTTTCTTTGTCGCTGCTCAAATTCTCAAACGGCAGCACGGCGATGCTCTTGTCGAGCACGCGCAAGGCCGAGGTAGTCGGGCGGTGGGAAAAGAAAAACGTGCCGCCGATAATCGCGGCGAGGACAATCAGCGCGACTGCAACCGCCGCCCAGCGCACATGAGCGCGATGTTTCCTAATTGTCTCAAACTTCTTCGGCGTAGCGGCGTTGCCCACTCCATCGCCAGACAGATTTACGACACCGATGCGGACGCCATGCTTCACTTCGCATTCGCCCAAGTCATGTAGATAAGCGCGCCACCGCGGATACTGTTCCAAGTCTTCCGCGAGATGCCGTGACAGCAGAATGTGACCGGCATCTCCGCAATCCATCACCCGCTGCGCGATGTTGATGCCAGCTCCGGCAATGTTCGCCTGCTCGTTCAGATCACTAATTTCATTGACCGCGCCGCTGTGAATACCCATCCGCACCCGCAGTTCGGGATGACGTTTGAGCTCCTGGCTAATCTCAACTGCGCAGCGGACCGGCGCTTCTGGACTGGTGCGAAAAACAAGCGCACCGCCGTCGCCGGTCGGTAAGCGCAGCAGTTTGCCTTCTGCTTCAGCGAGCCGGAATTGTTCCGTTCCGCGCACGATCTGTTTTAGCTTTTGCAGCTGCTCGCTCTGCTCAGTGATCAAGAGCTTCGAGTAACCGACGATGTCGACAAACAAGACGTGACCGATCTCGAATTGGATTTCCTTTTTAACCTCGGCGGACATCGCGTGAAGCTACATGAAAACAAAGCGATTAAATAATTCGTCTTCCCGCCGACCGTCGAGAACAAAGGCCGCCTCGCGAAATCGCTGAGTATTGCCCAGCCGAACACCTTTTTGGCATTGCCCTAACAAGGTGTAACCAAAAAATTCCAGGCGGGAGCAGCCTTACTTGTTCGCCGTCTTCAGTTCGGTCGACTCGAGCTTCTGGAAGCGCGGATCATTCCGGAGAGGATCGAACACTGGATCGAGTCGGAGCAGCGCGGGAGTGAGCGGCGGAAGTTGTCCGAAAAATTCTGGCTACTGTTTCGGCGCTTGCGACTGAACGATTTTCTCGAAGCGCGGATCGCCGCGGAGCGGGTCCCAGAAAGGGAGTAGTTTTAAGGCGCCGTAGCTCAGCATGAGCGATGCGGCGGGAGCACGCAATCCAGCTTCCAGTTGCTGCAAGGCGAGCTCCTTCTCGCCGGCCAACGCTGCCGTGATGGCGAAATATTCAAGGACGTGGCTGCCGCCGGTGACATCTTTTTCCGCCGGCATGAGCGCAATCGCCCGACGGCCTTCTTCCAAGGCCAGATCTTTCCGCCCAAGAGCAGCGTCGATTAAGCCGAGGACGCAGAGCGTGGGGCCGTAGTCCGGCTGCGCCTGCACGATCTTTTCCTGTTGCACGCGAGCCGCTTCAAAGGCAGTGCGCGCTCCTGCCTCATCTTTGGTCATGCGCGCCAGCAGCCCTTCGCCAAAGCGGTGGCTCAGATAAATCGGGGATTCGCCCCAGCATGGATTATCGCCCAGCGCGACGAGTGCTCGTTCGGCCGCTGCCGGATCGCGTTCGGCCAGAGCGCAAAAGAACCAGGTATCGGCGGCGGTGGCGATGGCGTCCGGTCCTTGTGCGAGGATTGCATCAATTGTCTGGTGCAGCGGCCGGGTGTCCGCTTTCCAGCACATGTAAAATGATCCACGATTGGCCCGCGTTTCGGCGTTGTCGGGCACGATCGCTAACGCCCGATCCAGCGCAGCGATCGCCTCGGCATAGCGCCGCAATGCTTGATAACTGAGCGCTATCTGTTGCAGAGTAAAAAAGTTGCGCGGGTCCAGCTCCACCGCGCGTTCCAGATTGCGCAGACCTTCCTCCTGCTGGCCGCGACGCCGCAGAATGTAGCCGGTGACTTCGAAGAGACGCGGGTCGTTGGGTAACGCTCGCCGCGCAATCTCCAATTCGGCGAGGGCGCTGGCATAGTCGCGCAGCCCGTAGTAGAGATATTGTGCGCGCGCCAAATGCGTTTCGCCAGCATCCGGGCGCAGTCGTGTCGCGGCTTGCACCGCAGCTTCAGCCAGGGCAAGCCGGGCGGGAGTATGATCAAGCCCCGATATTGCATAAAGGGATTCGTGCGCATAGGCGAGCCGGCAGTAAGCGTCGAAAAATGAGGGATCGCGCTTGACCGCTTCATCCAGAAGTTCAATAGCTTTCCGCCGGTCTTGATCATTCGTCACGCTAAAACTTGCCGTGAGGAGAAGTGACTTCGCCCGGCTGTAAAGGTCGAATGCCGCCAGATCAGTAGTGGGCGGCTGCTCGATCGCTTTCTTCTCATTAGGCGAAAGCTTCGCTTGCAACTGGTCGGCAATGGCCTTGGCGATCTCGCTCTGAATGGCGAAGACATCGGCCAGATCGCGATCGTAGGTCTGGGCCCAGAGATGCGCATCATTGCGCGCGTCGATTAACTGCGCGTTCACCCGAATCTTGTTGGCGGCACGTTGCACGCTGCCTTCCACCACATGCGCGACGCCTAACTCCTCGCCGATCTTGCGCAGGTTGCGTGCAAGTCCACTCTTGTATTGCATCACACTTGTGCGGCTGATGACTTTTAGGTCCGCGATCTTTGCCAGGTCGGTTAGAATTTCGTCCTGCACCCCATCAGCAAAGAAGGCGTTTGCTTTCTCCTCGCTAAGGTTTTCAAATGGCAACACTGCGATCGATTTTTCTGGAATTGTAGCCGCCTCGCTCTGTCGAGGCGCGGATGCGTTGGCAGCACTTCCGGACGGATGTCTACGCGATTGCGCCATCCACCACCAACCGACGACGATGATTAACAACAAAACGAGCGCGATCGCACTCGGCACAATTTTTTGTGATGTCGACTTCGGAGGCGCTTGAGTTTTCGCGACGGGCGTGCCTGGCCGCTCCCAAGGTAACACGATTCGAAACAAATCCATCGGCACGGAAATGTTTTTCAATTCCGTCGGCGCGAGTTTCTCAAAACGCGTCTCGATTGCGTTGCGAATCTGGCGTTCGACATCCATCGACACGCAAACGCCGCCGGCATTCGCTAACTGTTCGATGCGTGAGGCGATGTTTACTCCATCGCCATAGACATCACCGCCACGATGCACGACGTCGCCAATATGAATGCCGATTCGAACTTCAATGCGGCGATCAGGCGGGATATCGGCATTGCGTTTGGCCAGCGCTCGCTGAATCTCGATGGCGCATTGCGCAGCTTCCAGGGCGCTGTTGAACTCAACCAGAAAGGCGTCACCGATGGTTTTGATCTCAGTGCCGTGAAAGCGCGGGAAAATTTCCCGCAGCATTTGGCGATGTTCCTCCAACAATTCCAAGGCAAGCTTATCGTCGCGCTGGCTCAGCGCGCTGTAGCCGACCATGTCGGTAAACATGATAGCGGCGAGCTTGCGCTCTTCAGGATCGGCGCTCATTGGTCGAGGCGGCCTTTCAACAGGCCAAGAGCTTATCGATCTTCCCGATCTACTGCCAACAATCTATTTGTTCGTCCAGACTCCGCGCCCGCTAGCGTTGGACAAACTCCGGACATGTCCGACGCACTGTGTTGAGCAGCGTTGAGTCGATTTGAACGCCCGGCGTCGAACTGCCAACACTCTCTGAAATCGCTGATTACGAATGGAGCCGACGACCGGGATTGAACCGGTGACCTACGGTTTACGAAACCGTTGCTCTACCAGCTGAGCTACGTCGGCGCTGAAGCGGGGAAGATTACATCCGTTGGCATCCGACTCAAGGAAAGGAATGGCGAGTCCGAGCCGGACTGGCACGTCAATCGCCGACACCTCAAAACATGAGCCGACTGGCATAAATTTTGTGCGCTAAACGCGACGCTCGCTTTGAGCTTTAAGCCCGCCGTAGAGGGTTTTGACAGACACGTAGTTCCTGCTCTACGTTGCCATAATTTCCAGAAGAAGGGTTCTGGCTATGAAGCCGAGAAATGGGATCAGCTTAGGCTTACGCCGCCGGGTGAATTCGCGCCCGTTTACGGAAAAAACCAATATTCAGCGAGATCTCTGGAATCGAGCGACGGGAAATAAACAACCTCCTAAACCTCGGGCCGCAGTTTTCTTCCCAAAGTTCGCAGTGCAGCTTCGCTGCGGCTGCGTTGAATGGCATCGGAAAACCAAGAAACTATGAAAGTTCAAGACGTAATGACATGTGATGTGCACACGTGCAGTCCAGACACCACTCTTTCAATGGCGGCTGTGCAGATGTGGAACGGAGATTTCGGCGTGCTCCCGGTGCTGGGGGACCGCGGCAAAGTCGTCGGCATGATTACAGATCGCGACATTTGTATGGCCGTTGCTATACCACATCGCGATCCCGCAACGGTTTACGTCGGCGATATTATGACCGGGCAGGTATACTGGTGCTCGCCCGAAAGTGACATTCACTGGGCACTCTCGATTATGCAGCAACGGGAAGTCCGCCGCCTGCCGGTGATCGAAGATGGAAAGCTGGTGGGAATTCTATCGATGAATGACGTCGCGATCCATGCCGGAGGCAGCAAGAAAGGTGAATTGTCGGACCATGATGTCGAAGAAACCCTGCGCAGGATCTGCAGCCATTCGACGTTTGCTCCGAAACCGCGCGTTGAAATCAAAGTGTTTGGCTACGTCCTGCCGGGCGCGCCGTGATTCGCGGTCGTTTTCTACGGCAATTTTTTCGCGCCAAGCTGCGCAATCTATCGGGAGATCTCGCCTTCTTTGTTTTGTCTTAGACTCTCAGCGACCTTTACACTTTTTTGCGACCGTTGACGACGATTGTTTTCTCCCAAAGTCGACCACGGCCCGCGCGGTACTTCGCTAAACTCGACGAAGCGCCAGTCGGTCACATCTGTTTCTTTTAATCCGAGATAGTCACGCACGGCGGGAGAGACATCGAGACCGGCGCCTTTGTTCAAGTTGGGCTTCGGCCGTTGGTTGCCAAAGACATATTGCCAGTGATCGGTGCGGAAAGGTCCTGCGTCTTCCCACTGCGCATACGCCGTTCGATTACTTTTACGAATCGCGACCCATCGATCCTTGCAGGTGGAGACTCCGGGGCCCCGGTACGCTTCCGTGAACCACGGAACGACGCGCGGCGCTTCCGGCCGGTGACCAGTGGCCGCTTTGTCGTTGTATGGGAGGGCGCAGTAAAATGGGTTCTGTCGAGGCGTGAAGTTTACCGGAATGTAATTGCGGCGATGGGCGGGATCCGGATCGTCGAATCCGCCGTAACTTCTGGTCCAATTTTTATCCCACGAGCTCACACGGTTCGGCACCAGATTGTGTCCGCCTGGGCGTTCCCCGATCCAAAAGACCGTTGTCACGATACTTTCCTTCCACGAATAGCTCTTTCCTTTGGCCAAGGCGACCTGCTTAGCGTTTAAAAAGCCCGCAACTATCACCGCCAGCCCGCTGATCGACAGGATCGATATAGCTTTCATCACAATGCTTCCTTGCTAATGGGAAGTGGATCCTCACAGAGTTAAGCGCCATCCGACGCAAATCGCAACTACCCAGCCTGAAAAATCAAGTAATCAACGCCAGCGAACTTGAGAACAAACTCGTTAGGCAAATTACAGATTCGTTGCTCTACCAGCTGAGCTACGTCGACGCGAGGGCGGGAAATTACATCCGTTGGCATCGGACTCAAGCAGCTTAAACTGCAGGCGTTTGGCGATTGGGTCAATCGCCGCTACCTGAAACGATATGAATCGGCTTGAGGAAATTTTGGGCGCGAAGCGCGAGGAAATTGAACGATTGCGACCGCGCCGTGCCGAACTGGAGCGAGAGGCGCGGGCTCGAAAAAACTTTCGCCACTTTCAATCTGCGTTGCGGCAAGGTGGCGATAAAGTGGCGGTGATCGCTGAGGTCAAGAAAGCGTCGCCCTCGGCCGGCGTAATCGCTCGATCCTTCAATCCGATCGAGATCGCGGCGGATTACGAGCTGAATGGGGCCAACGCGATTTCAGTTTTGACCGACACGAAATTCTTTCGCGGAGATCTGGAGCATCTCACAGACGTGCGATCTGCCGTTTCATTACCGTTGCTGCGCAAAGATTTCGTTCTCGATGAAATTCAAATCGTCGAATCGGTCGCTAACGGTGCGGACGCGATTCTGTTGATCGCCGCTGCGCTGGACCAATCGCAACTCGGCGATCTTCTGAAGGTTGCAGCGGAGTACAAAGTCGACGCGCTCGTTGAAGTGCACACTGAAGACGAGCTCCATCGCGCGCTCGAAGCCGGCGCCACGACAGTTGGCATTAACAATCGCAATCTCGCGACTTTCGACGTCGATCTTGGCGTTACGGAGAAATTGTGTCGTGAAGTTCCCGACGAAATTGTTCTCGTGAGCGAAAGCGGAATCAAAACGCCGGACGATGTCGCTCGAGTGAAAGCCTACGGCGTAGATGCGATCCTAGTCGGCGAAGCGCTAATGCGCGGCGAAATATCGATCGAGCAATTGCGGCGGTGACCTGCCTATTGCCGGTCAGAAAACTTGACCGAAAACATCGGTCAAGTTTTGCGCGACAGATTTCAAGATTTCTTCTCCGCAAACGCGCGCCGGATTGAACGCCAAAAACCTCGTGGACCTAGGACGCCGCCCGCGCGCGCAACCAGCACCGGACAATTGGCGTGGTTCAAAATGCTTCGGGTGAGATCGCCCATGATGTAATGACGCAACATCCCGCGCGCCTGCGACGAACCGGTGACAATCAAATCGTAGCTTCGCTCGCGGGCTTCGACAAACACCTGGTCGACCACGAGTCCGTGACGAATCCGCACTTCCGCGGGCACGCCAAGCTTTTCCACATCTGCCTTTTGCTCCCTCAGATTGATCCCCAGCTCCGACTTCGAGCCGAGTAAACGATCGACATCTTCTTCGAGTCTGACCAGTTCGGCGTAGATCGCGGGCGGCTCGGCCATGACGTGGAGCAGCGTTACCGAGGCCCCGACGGCTTTCGCAAGTTTCCCGGCTAGTTGGACTGCTTCTTCAATGAATTCCTTTCCGCCGGTGCAAACGAGAAACCGTTTGAGTTGCGCCCACTCGCCCATCGCCACCAAAACGGGCGGCGCGATGGACTTGATCAGCTCGTACATTTTCTCCGAGCGCCAATGCAGACCAGTAGCGCCCGTTTTCCGCGCGCCAATAATGACGAGATCGTATTTTGTTTTCGCCGTCTCGCTCGCAATCTGACTGACCGGATCGCCGGCACACACTTCAATTTTCGGCGAGACGCCTTGCGCGCGAAGGGAGTCGGCCTGTTTCTCCAGTGCTTGTCGGAGCGA
>Ga0210406_10001290_pt1 | contig 31206 bp, 26 predicted proteins | sample IncBWC30MmetaG_FD_155454 | JGI IMG/M metagenome (GOLD analysis project Ga0210406, IMG submission 155454) | Forest soil microbial communities from Barre Woods Harvard Forest LTER site, Petersham, Massachusetts, United States - Inc-BW-C-30-M | ecosystem: Environmental > Terrestrial > Soil >... | reverse complement strand
GGATCACCAAAAGACATTTGAAGTAGAAGTGTGGGTCAATGGTTCTTGCATGGCCTCGGGGCAAGGAAGCACTAAGAAGGAAGCGGAGCAGCGCGCTGCGGGCATAGCACTGGAGCGGCTGGAACATATAGAAGTGAGAAGCTGAAGCGAAAATGGCCGACGGAACCATAACTCACGAAGAAGCAGCTCTCGAAGACGTACAAAGCGCGGCGCGCCGCAACGGCGAGGCGACTCTTTCCGAATATCTGGAGTCACTGTTAGTAACCGTGATACTGGCGCTTTTCGGTACGACGTTTATCGTACAAGCATTCAAAATCCCTTCGGCATCGATGGAAGGAACCCTGCTGATTGGCGACCACCTGCTGGTGAATAAGTTTATTTTTGGGGGGCACGGCGCCTGGTATGAAAAGGTGTTGCCGTACCGGCCGCTCGAGCGCGGCGACATCATCGTCTTCAAATATCCCTTTGCGGATCACCAGCATTTTGTAAAGCGAGTGATTGGATTGCCGGGCGATAGGCTGAAGGTCGAAGATCAGCGCGTGTACGTGAATGGCAAGGCGTTGAACGAGCCGTATGTAGTGCACGATCCCAGCGCCGGCTACGACCCTCTGAATTACGCCTTTCCGCCGATGGGCAATCAGTTGTACGCCAGTCCGGTGGTGATGGAATGGGCGGACGAGATCAAGAAATACGTGCGGGGAGGAGAGATTGTGGTGCCGCCTGGAAAGTATTTTGCGATGGGAGACAATCGCGATCACAGCCTGGACAGCCGCTATTGGGGATTCGTGGACCGCGATGCCATCATGGGCCGGCCCTTCTTGATCTACTGGTCGGTGGAGGCCAGCAGCGCGGACTACGGGCAGAGCAGCTTTCTGCAGCGGCTGAAGAGCGTGGTTAATACGCTGCTGCACTTGCCGCAGCGCACGCGGTGGAGCCGAATGTTGCGCACGGTGCATTGAGCCGGCTGAGGACGCGCTTCGCTTCCCATTTCCCGAGCGGTCTGCGAAACTCTCGAACATCATGCAGCTTGTACGCAAATGGTGGAAACTCGCGGTGGCCATCGCGGCGCTGTTGATGGCAGCGCAAATCGGGGCCTCCTTTCTGGCGCGCGCTCCAGGCATCCACAAATACCTGGTCGCGCACCTGGAGCGCGCCTTTGGAAGAAGCGTCGAGGTTCGCCACTTTAATATTGTGTTGCTGCCCAGCCCCGTGCTGGACGCCGAGCAGGTGAGCATCGGCGAGGATCCCGCATTCGGAAACGAATACTTTCTGCGCGCTGAGCATTTGACCGCCGGTTTGCGTTGGAGCGGGTTGCTACGCGGCCGCTTTGAATTTGGCACTCTGTCGCTGAGCCGGCCGAGCCTGATCCTGGTGCGCGACGACGAAGGAGAATGGAATCTGGAGCGCTGGCTGCCGCCGGCGAAGTCGACCCTCGGGGCCGGCTCGCGCTTCTATGGCCCGCGCCTGCAACAAACGCCTTCGAACCGGCTGCAGAAAATTGACATTGATGATGGCCGCGTCAATTTTAAAATTGGCGACGAAAAACTGCCGTTCGCGCTCCTCGCAGTTTCCGGCAGCGTAGAGCAAGTCTCCTCCGGCCGGTGGCGTTTGCAACTGGAAGCGCAGCCCTGGCGCAGCGGCGTTACGCTGCAATCCACGGGTACGCTGTTGGTGCGCGGCGACGTTGCAGGAACCTCGGCGCGTTTGCAACCCGCCGAGGTTCACGTGCAGTGGGGCAAGGTTTCCCTCGCGGACTTGTTCCGGCTGCTGCGCGGTCAGGACTATGGGGTTCGTGGAGTTTTTGCGTTGGAGGGAACCGCCAAAAGCGGCACCAGCGACCGAATTGCCGGCGCTGACGCGCAGCCCGGCGACTGGACTTTCTCCGCGCAAGCGCACGCCGCTCAGATTCATCGATGGGACCTGACCGAACGCTCGGACAATCCCGCCGCGAACGTGAGTCTTGAGGGCCGGTGGAACGCCGGCATGCGCAATATTTCTGCGGAGCGGCTGGTCGTGGAAACGGCGAAGTCCAACCTGCGGGGCAGTGCGCGCTATACCTTGAATGCCGCGCCCGCATGGGAGGTTCGGCTTGATTCCGCGGGCGTCCAAGCCGCCGACCTGCTGGCGTGGTATCGCGCGTTCGATCCAAACGTGAACAACGCGATTGTCGCGGAGCAATTCTTTACCGGCGCGGTTACCCTGCGCGGATGGCCGCTGGAGGTTGACGAAGCGGCTTTTTCCAGCCGCGGCGGTGAATTGCGAATTCCCGGATTGGATGCGCCTTTGCAGATCGGCGCGATCCAGGGCGGGCGGCAGCGGGCAAGTTTGGATGTCGCGCCCGTTCGCATCTCCTACGCAGCGCCCGGACGCAGCGAAGGGGCAACGTTGACGACTGTGGCATTGGCGAAACGAAGGAGCGCTGCTGAAATGGAGATCGGCTTCACACATGATTTCAGCAAGCGTGTGGGAGTCGTGAGCCTCGACGGCCGAATCGAAAATGTGGAGGATGTGCTGAGAATCATGTCCGCGTTGGGGCGGCCAATGAATCACGGATGGGAATTGACCGGTCCTGTGTCGGGTGAGCTCCATTATCAGTGGGACAACGCGGCCGCGACGAGGGCCTGGAGCGGCCACCTGGACATGAACAAGGCGGCGTTGCAGGTTGCCGGACTTAACCAGCCGTTGCAGCTGAATAAGACGCGGCTGGTTTGGAACGATGGACTGCGCAGCGCCAGCGTGACGGACGTGGAAGGGTTCGGCGCCACTTGGTCCGGACAGCTTGCGCAAGGTGGCGTCGATGCGGAGGGCAGCGCAAAGTGGAATTTCCAGCTTCATGCGAATCATTTGGACGCCGCGGACCTTGATCGTTGGATGGGCCCGCGCGCAAGGCCCGGCTGGCTGCAACGTCTCCTGGGTTCAGTGCTCGGCGGAAGCGCGGCGAATGCCGCGGCCAGCGAACTCTTGCGCCACGTGAACGCGGAAGGTGAGCTGCGCGTAGACGAATTTACGTTAGAAAAGATCAAGTTCGGCCAGATGCGGGCCAGCGGCGCGTTGCACGATTTGCATTTGGAGCTGCGGCAGGTCGACGCGCGCTGCGCCGGGGGAAGATTGCGTGCCAAGGTTCGTGCTGTTTTCTCGCCGCGGCCGTCCTACGATGTGACCGCTGAACTCGACCGTATAGATCTCCGGGAGGTTCCGTTTGCTGGCAATTTGCCGGAACGCATTAACGGACTTGCTTCGGGAACTGTGCATCTGACTGCGCAAGGCGTCGGCCGGGACGAACTGCTGCAGCGCCTGGCTGGCAAGGGCGAGCTCAAGCTGCAAGACGTGGAATTTCGCGGCTGGGATGTGGGCGCCAGCATGGCTGATGGCGCGCCGCACGAAGGCTCGTCCCATTGGGCTTCCGGGCAGGGTGCGTTCCTAGTGCGCGATCGCGACCTCATCTTTCCCGGGTTGCGGCTTGATGGCGCCTCGGAGATGACGTTGTTGAAAGGCACGCTGAGCTTCGTACAGGATTCTGATTTGACCTTACAAACCTTGATTGGCGATCAAAACGATTCTGCTTTGCCGGAAAAGGGCTATGTCCTGAAGATTTCCGGCTCGCTGGATGTGCCGAAGATTTCGATTGAGCGCCTCGTTGCGCGCCGGCCGGCGGAGTAGCCTGCGCAGGCAGGTTTTTCGGTTTCGCGGCGTAGAACAGACGGTTGGAGATGAAGATGAAAAAGTGCGTTTTGGTCGCGCTTGTGATGATCTGCTATGCAACCCTGGCGCGGGCGCAGAAGAGCGTCTCGCTGGAAGAACTCATGAGCGTGCCGTTTCCCGAGAACTTGACGGCCGCAAAGGCCGCCAATCGCGTCGCCTGGACGTTGAATCAGGAAGGTAAGCGAAACATCTGGGTTGCGGAGGGGCCGTTGTTCGCGGCGCGCAGACTTACCGCGTATCTTGAAGACGACGGCCAGGCGATCTCTGATGTGAATTTCTCCGTCGATGCGAACACCATTGTTTACGTTCGCGGGGAAGGCAGGAACGCCGCAGGTCAATTTCCCAATCCCACTAGCAACCCCGCGGGAACGGAGCAGACGGTTTGGAGCATCGCCTGGAGCGGCGGCGCGCCGAGAAGGGTCGATACAGGCGACTCGCCAAAAATTTCCGCGAAGGGCGGCGTCGCCTATGTGCGCGATGGGCAAATCTGGATCGCGGCGCTGGACAACGGAGAAAAACCCAAGCAATTGATCGTTCGCGGCCAGAATCATTCGGAAGAATGGTCGCCGGACGGTTCGCAGTTGGCCTTCGTCTCCACGCGCGGCGATCATAGCTTCATCGGGGTCTACGATGTCGACGCAAAGACAGTGCGCTTCTTGGCGCCCAGCGTTGACACCGACAGCGATGCGGTCTGGTCGTTGGACGGCAAGCGCATCGCGTTTGTTCGGCGTCCTGCGGAGCCGCGGGATACGCCCGCGGGCTATTTTCTTCAGCCCGATAAGCCCCATCCGTGGGCGATTTGGGTCGCGGAGGTCGCCAGTGGCGGCGCGCGCGAAATTTGGCATAGCAGCGCGTCCCCGCAAGGCTCCTATCCGTACATGGCCAAGGATACCGGAGGTGGCGTTATTCAATGGGCCGCGGACAACCGCCTCGTGATCGCTTCCGAAGAAGACGGCTGGCAGCATTTATACGAACTTCCCGCGGACGGCTCGGTCACACCGCAACTCCTCACCCCGGGAGCCTGCGAAGTCGAGCGATGGTCGCTATCGCCGGACCGCTTCATGGTTCTCTTCAATTCGAACTGCGGTGATAACGACCACCGTCACGTGTGGAGCGCCGACGTTGTTGGCGCTCATCCCGCTCAGCGCACCAAGGGGCAGGGAATCGAGTGGGGCCCCGTAATGCTCAGCGACGGACTGACATTTGCATATCTCGGTTCCGACGCCACGCATCCCGGTCGGCCTTTCTTCGCCAGTATCTCGCCTGACGGTGCTTCCGGAACCATCGCTGGCGACACTTGGCCTAAAAACTTTCCCGCTGATAAACTCGCCGTTCCACAACCGGTGAATTTCCACGCCGCCGACGGCATGGAAATTCATGGGCAGCTTTTTCTCCCTGCAGATGCGAAACCTGGCGACAAGAAGCCGGCGCTCGTCTTCATGCATGGGGGACCCATGCGTCAGATGCTGCTCGGCTGGCATTACATGTATTACTACGCGAATGCCTACGCGATGAACGAGTACCTGGCCAGCCGCGGGTACGTCGTGCTTTCGGTCAACTATCGCAGCGGCATCGGTTACGGTCGCGGTTTCCGCGAAGCTCCGGGCCGCGCGGGTCGCGGCGCAACCGAGTACAAAGACATCATCGCCGCCGGGAAATATCTGCAGGCCCGTGCAGACGTCGACCCTTCACGCGTCGGTCTGTGGGGCGGCAGCTACGGGGGATTTCTCACCGCCATGGGTCTCGCGCGCAATTCCGATATTTTCGCCGCAGGCGTGGACTTCCACGGTGTGCACGATTGGCCGACCGACAATTGGGACGGCAAGAACATTCCCCCTGAGCTGACCAGACTCGCTCACGAATCTTCGCCGGTTACGTCCGTCGACACCTGGAAATCGCCAGTCCTTTTCATCCACGGCGACGACGACCGCAACGTGTACTTCACGCAAACGGTCGACCTCGTGGCCCGGCTGCGCGCTCGCGGCGTAGTTATCGAACAACTGGTTTTCCCGGATGACGTGCACGATTTTCTGCTGTATCGCAATTGGCTCGCCGGTTACCGGGCCGCCGGCGATTTTTTTGACCGCCGCCTGAAGCAGCGAGGTGATGCGAGCGGCCCGGCTGCAAAAACGAAGTGATCGTTGCCGTGGCGAGAGATTAATGAACGGCCTTCGCAACCTGGCCTGTCGCGCGAAATACTACGGGTTCTCCTGCGGCTCGCTCGTTTTGCTCGTGACTTGCGTTTGTGCCGCAAGGGACCGATCGGCGCGCGTCAATCTTTTTCCACGATTGCAAGCCGGTCAAACCTTGGCCTACCAGATCAGCTACCATAGCGACAAGCTAGTCAAGACGCAGAGCCGTGTGATCGTTGCCGCCCCCGATGATTCCGCCAAGATGGATGTGAACGCCTTTATGCGGCTCGAAATTCTCAGCGTTCAGGCGCAGGGAAACCGCGCAGTTATTCACGCGCGCGCTAAATTCGAGGTCCTCGACTCCGATTCCCATTTCACCGTTCCCAACATTGAGCCACCCACGCCTCAACTGCAAAAACAAGACTCCGAGGGAAAGAGCATCGAGTTTACGATTCTGCCAGACGGGCGCCTCGACCAAGTAACCGGGCTTGAGGCACTTTTCCCCGAGCAGCAACAAGCCTGGCAGGAATGGGCCTCGCGCTTTCTACTGGCCGCGGGATTCCGCACCGCGGGAGTCCGCGTTACGCAAAAATGGAATTCTCGCGAAGCGGAGAAGTCTTCTTCGCCCATCGCCGGCCTCAGTTGGATGCGGGAGTCCACCTACGTCCGCGATGAGCCTTGCCGCGTTGCGCAATTGACCGTGCAGGGCAGCGTCACCCCATCGGACGCTGAGCCGGAAACCTGCGCGGTGATTCTGACCAACGCCGTACTTAAACAGGATTCCGACAAGAACTCCACGCCGGAGGACTTCAAGCTCCACGAGCTTCGCACCGTGGGCACCGCTCACGGCACCAACCGCATCATCACCTACATTTCGGTAAGGACCGGTCTCCTTGTCCGCGCTACCGAGGAGGCTAAGCAGCAAATGAACGTCACGGTGGCGAAAGCCGACGGTTCTAATCGCGTTCGTTACGATGTGAACGCCAACAGTCGGTCGGAAGTGCTACTGGTTTCAGAGTCTCCGCTCAACAATCCTTGAAACGCTTGGAGAAACTTGATCATGTCGGACCTCGTTTTCGATGAGCTGTTGCACGGCAAAGGTGCTCACGCCGATCCTGTTGCGTGCCTGGAGGATATTCCGGCGGATATGGCCGGGAAAAAAATCGATGGCTTCCCGCACTCCATCTTTCAACTTGTCAGCCACATGAACTACTGGATGGATTACGACATTAAGAGGATCGCCGACGAGGCGCCGCCTTATCCGGAGCACGCCGCGCAGAGTTGGCCGACGGAGGCTGCGGCTCGGAGTGAGAAGCAATGGTCAGACGAGAAGGCTACGTTCAGCGCATTGCTACACAAGCTGTCGAGCCTTGCGCAATCGCCAGCGGACGTCTTGGCTCGTGAAGTAAAACCCTCACATGCCGGGCATGCGAAAATGTCTTCCTCCCTGCGGTCCGTCCTGTGGCAAACATTGGTTCACAACAGTTATCACACCGGACAAATCGCCGTGATTCGTCGCTGCCTGGGCGTTTGGCCTCCTCGCGCCGGTGGTGATACGTGGTGAGCTCTTCGCGATTTGCGCAGCGGGGTATAATGGAGGTTTGACTAGGCACCATCGGGCCAGCAGGAGACTCCGTTCGTGAATTTCAAGTTACGCAGCAACTATCAGCCGCGAGGCGACCAACCCGCCGCCATTGACCAACTCGTGCGCGGCGTGGAAGCCGGCGAAAAGCACCAGGTCCTTCTCGGTGTCACCGGCTCCGGCAAGACCTTCACGATGGCCAAGGTCATCGACGCCGTAAACCGCCCTGCTCTTGTCCTCGCCCACAACAAGACTCTCGCCGCCCAGCTCTATCACGAGTTCAAGAGTTTCTTCCCAGAGAACGCCGTCGAGTATTTCGTAAGCTACTACGATTTTTATCAACCGGAAGCCTACGTTCCTTCCGCCGACGTCTACATCGAAAAAGAAGCCACAATCAACGACGAGCTCGACAAGCTGCGCATGAGCGCCACGCGCTCGCTCTTCGAGCGCCGCGACGTCATCATCGTCGCCTCCGTCTCCTGCATCTACGGTCTCGGCTCGCCGGAAGCCTATTACGGCATGCTGGTGATGCTTGAAAAAGGCCAGCATACTTCGCGCGAAGCGCTTCTCCGCCGTCTCGTAGATATTCAGTACGACCGCTCCGAAGACCTGCGCCGAGGCACTTTTCGCGTTCGCGGCGATATGATCGAGATTTATCCGACATACGAAGACAACGGCTACCGCATCGAGATGTGGGGCGAACAGATCGATGCACTGCGCCAGATTGATCCCCTCACCGGCGAGGTCCGAGCCGGTCAGGAGGATTTGACCCGTGTGCCCATCTACCCCAAGACGCACTACGTCATGCCCGCGGAGCAGCGCGAGCGCGCCATTGTCAGCATTTATGAAGAGCTCGAATGGTGGAAAAAAGAGTTGGAGCGGGCCGGGAAATTCGTGGAAGCGCAGCGCCTAACGCAGCGCACGCTGTTCGATATCGAAATGATGCGCACCATCGGCTACTGTCACGGCGTCGAAAATTATTCGCGCCATCTCAGTGGCCGCTTGCCTGGCGAGGCTCCGCCCACGCTGCTCGATTACCTTCCGCAGGATTATTTGTTGTTTGTCGACGAATCACACCAGACCATTCCGCAGGTCCGGGGGATGCATGCCGGTGACCGTTCGCGCAAGGAAACTCTGGTGAACTACGGGTTCCGCATGCCTTCCGCGCTCGACAATCGCCCTCTGACGTTTGAGGAGTTCGAGCACCGGGTGAATCAGGCTCTGTATGTTTCGGCAACTCCGGGCCCCTACGAGCTGACGAAATCGGGCGGCCTATTCGTGGAGCAAGTGATTCGTCCCACGGGACTCGTCGATCCGCAAGTGGAGATTCGGCCGGTGAAGGGCCAAGTCGACGACTTACTGGAGGAAATCCGCATCCGCGCCGAGCGCAACGAGCGCGTCCTGGTCACCACGCTGACCAAACGGATGGCCGAAGATCTTTCCGAATACTTCACCGAAATCGGCGTGCGCTGCCGCTATTTGCATTCGGAAGTCGAAACGCTCGACCGCATCAAGATCCTGCGCGACCTGCGCCGCGGCGAATTCGACGTCCTGATCGGCATCAATCTTTTGCGCGAAGGCCTCGACCTGCCTGAAGTTTCGCTGGTCGCTATTCTCGACGCCGACAAGGAGGGCTACCTGCGCAGCGCCACTTCACTGATACAAACCATGGGTCGCTGCGCCCGACATATCTCCGGCCGCGCCATCCTCTATGCCGACACGCGCACCGGCTCCATGAACCAGGCCATCAGCGAAACCAATCGCCGGCGCGACAAGCAGCTCGCTTACAACAAGGAAAACAACATCACGCCCGAATCCATCGTCAAGTCCGTGGACATGGAGCTCGCCCGCATCGTCGAAGCCGATTATGTCACCATTCCTGTTGACGACGTGGCGCTTGATGCCGCCACCGTCAACGTTAAAAACGACCAGCAGCTCGCCGAATTGCTCAAGCAACTCGAAGGTCAGATGCGTGAAGCCGCCAAAAAATTTGAGTTTGAAAAAGCCGCGCAACTCCGCGACCGCATTCGCGGCCTGAAGCAGCGCGACCTCTCCGGACTGTTTTCCGCTGAAAAAGCGTCAGCAGCTCCTTGACGGAGGTTTGCACGCTGCTAAGACTCACACAACGCCGCGCTTCAGTTCCACCAGCGGGTAGAAGGTGCCGCGCCAGGTAACTCCGCCGTGCCACAGCGTAACTGCCGTGGACCTCAACAACATGTAACAAAATAACAGTGCGCCAATCGGATGGGTCAGCGCATAAAGCGGCGATACGCGCATCACAATGTTCACCCCAACGTGAAACCCGATCGCTATCACCACGGCAATCGCGGCAAGAACACGAACCCAGCCGTGCGCGAGCAACACCGCGGCAAACGGCGCCACGTTCGTCAACAGCACTCCGGCCACCGACAGAATCACGAGCCACAGGTTGTATCCCGCGCTGGCAAAGAAATTCTTGGTCACTCCGCGCACAATATTTCCTGCCCCCGCGTGCCACCGTACCACCACCGCCCTCACCGCCAAGCCCGCGCAAGTCCGAAATCCCGCCTGTTTAACAATCTTCCCCAGTTTCATGTCGTCGACCACTTCCATCGCCAAACGAAGGTGCGTACCCGCGCCTTCATACGCCGCACGCCTGACCATCTGAAACGCACCTACGCCCACGTACGCCCGCGAATGCGGATCGCTCACCCGGTACGGATCCGTAGCCAGATGAAACGCCATTCCAAAAAACGTCAGCAGCGTCGTCTCCCAAAAGCCCTGCATTTCCACGTCACCGAACAACGTCAAATGATCAACCACTCGTTCTTTTACCATTGAGGCCGCGCGCCGCAGCACGTCCGCTGAAAATCGCACGTCCGCATCCGTGAACAGCAGCCATTCTCCGGTCGAGGCCTCGTACGCCTTTTGCAACGCGTGTGGCTTCCCGAGCCAGCCTTTCGGCAATTCCGTCACGTGGAGAGCGCGAAACCGCGGATGCTTCCGCGCGCACTCGTCCAGAATCGTTCCTGTGGAATCTCCCGACCGGTCATCCACTGCAATGATTTCCAGATTGGGATAGTCGAGTACGGCAAGCGTGGCCAGGGCCGCCGGCAATTTTTCTTCTTCGTCCCGCGCCGCGAAAATCAGCGATATTCGCGGGCACTCGTCGTCCCGGGCAGGCGCGAAATCCTTGATCCACGGCAGCCGCAGCGCGCCGTACGCCACGCGCAGCCCGTGAAACATCCAGAAGAAAGCGATCAGTCCAAAGATCCAGACTCCCGCAATGTGTTCGATTTTCGTCGCCGGAATTGGTGTCAACGCGCGCCTCGCGGTATCCTAGCATGTGAAGCAAAGCTCATCGAAACCAACATTCAGGTGAACGCATTGAAGATCCCGATCGAAACCACGACGCTTCCCAACGGCCTGAAAGTCGTAGTCGCGCCGGACACCACCGCGCCCGTCGTCACCGTCGGCGTCTACTACAAAATCGGCTTTCGCCTCGAGCCACAAGGCCGCAGCGGCTTCGCGCATCTTTTCGAGCATATGATGTTCCAGGGCTCCGCCAATGCTCCCAAGATGCAGCACATCAAGCTGATTAATTCGAGCGGCGGCACGCTCAACGGCTCCACGCATTACGACGTCACTAATTATTTCGAGTCTGTTCCTTCCAATGCGCTGGAACGCGTCCTGTGGCTCGAAGCAGATCGCATGCGGGCCCTCAAAGTCGACGACGAGAATCTGCGCAACCAGCGCGACGTCGTAAAGGAAGAAGTTCGCGTCAATGTCTTGAACCAACCCTACGGTGGATTTCCGTGGCTCGACCTTCCGCCCGTCGCTTTTCGCAATTGGGCCAACGCTCACAATTTTTATGGAGATTTTGCCGATCTCGACGCAGCCAGCCTCGCCGATGTGCAGTCTTTCTTTAAAACCTACTACGCCCCCAATAACGCCGTCTTGCTTATCCTCGGTGACGTGAAGTCGGACGAAGGAGTTGCGCTGGCAAAAAAATATTTTGGCGACATTCCAGCCGGTGCCGCGCCACCCTTTGCCGACCCTCGCGAACCGGAACAAACCGAAGAGCGCCGCGGTGACGTAGAAGAAAAATTCGGGACCCTGCCCGCAATGGCCATCGGCTACACCGTTCCGCCACGCCGCACCACGGATTGGTGCGCCATGGCTCTGCTCGATCAGGCGCTCCACGGTGGTCGCGCCGGACGCGCGTACCGCCGCCTCGTGCTGGAAAAACAAGTCGCCGTGGAGGTGGACGGCGGCATCGAAGACATCTTCGGCTACAACGGCCCCACGCAAATGGTTACCAAAATCCTGCACAAGCACGAGTATTCGAGCGATGCCACGCTTGCTGAATTCGATTCCGTCATACGCGACGTCCAGCAAAATGGCATTACGCAAGACGAGCTCGAGCAGCTCAAAGTGAAATTCCGATCCGACTATTACTCGACGCTGGAAGGCGGCCATGGTGGCATGCCTCGCTATGGGCTGATGCACCTGCTCGCCTGCTTCTCGCTTTTCGATAACGAGCCGCAGCTGGTGAACACAATTCTCGACGGCTTCCTCGCCGTGAAGCGCGAAGACATACAGGGCGTCGCCAAGAAATATCTCCGCAACGATAAGCGGGCCATCGTTTTCCGCCGTCCGGCAAGCGCTCGGGCGCAGGAGGCCGCGTAAATGGCCACTCGCCCCGCCGCCGAAATTCACACCGCCGTACCGCCGCTTACTGCGGAGCGGCAGGTCACTTGGCCGAAGCGCACCCGAGCGCGCCTGGCCAACGGGCTCGAAGTCGTCCTCGCGGAGTCGCACACCATCCCCAAATTTCATGGCGAACTCTTTCTTCGCTCCGGCAACGCCGCTGCCAGCCACCGCGGGCCCGGGCTTGCGGAGATGACCGCCACGGTCTTGCGTACGGGCACCGCCAAGCGCCCCAGCCGCCAAATCGAAGAAGACCTCCGACGCCTCGGCGCCGATCTCTCTTCGCACGCCGGAGCCGACAACAGCGCTGTTGCTTTCGCCGGGCTCTCGGAACTCGCTGAGCCACTGCTTCAACTTGTCAATGAGCTAGCGCGCGAAGCGGCGTTCCCCGAGCCGGAATTCGAGCGCGAGCGCCGTCAAAAGTTAGAAGAGGTAAAGCTCGACCGCACGCTGCCTGGCTTCCTGGCCGGAGAGCGCTTGCGAAAGATTCTTTTCGGTGCCCACCCTTACGCGCAAGTTGCACCCACCGAGGAACAAGTTGCGGCCTACAAGCGGGACGACCTCCTTGCCGTCTATCACGATTTCTATACGCCGGAGAACGCGCTGCTCTTGATGGTCGGCGATTTCGATTCCGCCGCCATGCTAAAAACCGTCGAAAAAGTTTTTGGAGCGTGGAGCGGAAAGAAGCCGATCGTCCCGCCGGCGCCAGCGCCCGCAAAGCCGCGCGGCCGCCGTGTCCATCTCGTGCACGTGCCCGGTGCGGTGCAGGCGCAGATTCTCGCCGGTGGCCACGCCATCACTCGCCGGCATCCGGACTGGATCAAGCTCGGCCTGACTAACAGCCTGTATGGAGGCGCGTTCAATTCGCGCTTGGTTATGAATATTCGCGAGGATAAAGGCTACACCTACAGTCCCCGCAGCAGCGTCAATCCCCTGCGCCAGTACGGCTACTTTTCCATTTCCGCTGCCGTTCGCAACGACGTCGTCGCCGCTTCACTCACCGAAATCTTCTACGAGCTAGACAAGCTTCGTGCCCTTCCGGTGCCTGAGCCGGAGCTGGCTGACGCGCGCAATTATGTCAGCGGAGTGTTCTCGCTCGGACTCGCCACGCAGGACGGCCTGCTCTCACAACTCGCTACCGTGGGGCTCAACGAACTCCCCGACGACTACCTCGAGACCTATCGCGAAAAAGTCCGTGCGCTCACGCCGGACGATTTGCTCGCTACCGCGCGAAGATATCTGGACTCCGCCAACATGCAAATCGTGGTCGTCGGGGACCGCACACAAATCGAACCGCAAGCCGCTCTCTTCGGCGACCTCGACGTCTACGACGCCCACGGCAAGCATCTCAGCTAGTTGAGTATGTTATTTACTTAGGAACTTACATCTGCTAGTATTCCGTCGCTATGGAGCACGGCAAACTGCGGGGTTGGTTCGCTCTCTTCTTTCTGGCGATCTGCTGCGCCTGGGTGGCGGAGTCAGGAGCTAACAAGAAGCCGCCGCTCAAGCCCATCAACATCAACACCGCCAGCTCCGATGAGCTCCAGCAAGTCCCCGGAATCGGCCCGGTCACCGCCGAAAAAATCCTTCAGATGCGCAAGTCCTACGGCGCTTTCAAGAGCGTCGACGACCTGCTCTCCATTAAGGGTCTCGGCAAAAAGCGCCTTGAAAAGATGCGCAAATTCCTGACTGTTGGCAAAGTACCAGCCAGCAAGCAGCCGGCAAAGGGCCCAGCCCCACCAGCCGCTGAAGCCGAGGCTCCGCCCAGCTGATTTGTTCTGGCGCCAACTTTGCGCTGTCCACGCCTACGTTGCGTTTTGCTCTCTAGAATGTTTGGTGCGTTGGGCGGCGTGATTCCACGCGCAGCGGCACCTGGTCGGCAATGCGAATTCCATAGCCTTCCAGAGCCACGACTTTCTTCGGATGGTTGGTTAGTATGCGGATGTCCTTGAGTCCCAGATCGATCAGAATCTGCGCGCCGATGCCGCTCTCGTGCTGCACCATGCGCTGCCGAGCCGGCTCCCGGTCCAGTTGTCCGCGCGAATGAAAATGAATCTGCGGCAACACGCCGGGCTCCTCGCTGACCTCAATCCCGAACCCGCGCCCGGTGTGATGCAAATACAAAAACACGCCGCGCTCCTCTTTCGCAATCGCCTCCAGCGAGCGCGCCACCAACTCCGCGCAATCGCACGTTACGGAACCAAACACATCGCCGGTCAAGCAGTGCGAATGAACGCGCACCAGCGGCGCGGTCCCGGCCTCCAGATCTCCGCGCACGAGGGCCACGTGCTGGTCGTGGTCGACGTCGCTCGAATACGCGATCATCCGAAACTCGCCGTAGCGCGTCGACAGCACCGCCTCCGCCACGCGCCGCACATAGCGTTCGTGTTGCATGCGGTAGCGGATCAGGTCCGCCACCGTCAGCATCTTCAGGTTGTGCTGTTTGCAAAATTCGATCAGCTGCGGCACGCGCGACATCGTGCCGTCTTCATTCATGATTTCGCAGATCACGCCCGCGGGCGTAAGCCCCGCAATGCGCGCCAAGTCCACGCTCGCTTCCGTTTGCCCGGCGCGTACCAGCACGCCGCCGTTTCGCGCTCGCAGCGGGAAAATATGCCCGGGACGCGCAAGGTCCTGTGGCTTCGTTTTCGGGTCGACCGCCGTCAGTATCGTAATGGCGCGGTCGGAAGCGCTGATCCCGGTGGTAACTCCCAGCCGTCCGTCGATCGCTTCGCAGAATGCCGTTCCATGCACGGAGGTATTGATTGGCGACATCAGCGGCAGGTGCAGCTCGTCGCAGCGATCCTCGGTGAGCGGCAGGCAAATCAGTCCCCGCGCAAACTTGGCCATGAAGTTGATGGCCTCCGGCGTAATCTTCTCCGCCGCCATCGCCAAGTCGCCTTCGTTTTCGCGGTCCTCATCATCGACCAGGACAATCATGTGCCCCTGCCGAATATCCTCCACCGCCTCTTCCACGGTCGCAAAGTCAGCTCTCATCTCGCTCATATTACCGAATTATACCATTCGTGCGCATTCCTCAGAATGGATCGGAGGCGGGAGGGCGCGTTTGCCAAATCTCCGGCTCGATGACCGGCTCATATCATACGTGTTGGAGGGAGGCTGCCGGGAACAAGGGGTGTGATCGTTTATTATGGCTACTTTGGAGCCTTCGGTGGGCAGTTAGCGTCATAGGTCGCCTGCATCCGCCTTAGTTTGAGCACGCCGAAGAGCACGGTACTCGCCATAATAACAACCAGCAGCGCGGCGAATCTTTTTTCCATGCCGTAGTCCGCCTTGCGGTATTCGACATAGCTGGTGATGATCAAGCACAGAATGGCGAAGTTGATGACCCAGTTCAGCCACTTGGGCACGACGAAATGCATGGTGCCGAAACCCGCGAGCTGGTAGAGCATGAACGGCAGGATCGCTACCGCTGGCAGAAGCTCGGAGGCACCCAATGTGACGTCGACTTCGCCGAGCCCCCTGCTGTGCAGTAGCGCACTATGCGCGAGCTCATGGAATAGCGCGGGCACCGCGGACAGGAAAGGCACCACGCCGAGTAACTCGATCACCAGCGACCCGCTCCATGTGCCGATCTGGGAGGAAGGATCAGCGCCCTCTTTCGATGATTGCGTGCCGATGAACAAGCCGCCGACGATGGCCGCTGCACTGGACAGCATCAGCAGTTCCACGGTGATCCCGAAGCTCGCCGGCTCGCCTGTCTTGATTAGCAGAAGCCCCATGAAACCTGGGGTGTAGAACATCACGCGCACAAGTCGCGCCCAAACCCTGGCGTCGCGCTCCGGCGGCAGGATGGGGAGCGCACGTCCGTCGGTTCCGATAGTTGGTCTAACTTTCGACATGATCTTATCTTTTTGCGCTTTTTGCCTTCGCCCCGAGCGCCAAATTTTCCGCTCCCTTCGTCTTGTGATCCTTGAACTCCTCGAGAAGGCCTTCGTCTGTCAGATCCAGTGGGTGCGAGTGCTCCCAGTCATGGTGCGCAATCTTCGCAAGGCGTTTGATAACATGCTCGTCGTCCACCTCGATTGCCAGCTCTCTGCGACTATCAAAGCTTCCGGGCGCCAGATTGATGGAGCCCACGATTGCACGGGCATGGTCGGCAAGGAGCATCTTGGCGTGCAGTTTCAAGTGCTTTAATTTGTGAATCTTGATGCCAACATCCTCCATAGTGCGCATTCCCCCGACGGCTTCAACCAACTTTTCCTTTTTCAGCTTATGAGGAGGTCGGGCCATGACGTGAACCTTTACTCCGCGCCGCGCCGCCCGGACCAACCGCTCAATGATGACGGCATCCTGGTAGCGCTCGTTCTGCACAAAGAGGGAATCCTCCGCGGCGTCGATAAACTGCGCGATGCGCTCTCGCCCGTTGCCGCTGCACCAAATCAGGTGCGAATGCTCGCCCCCTTTGAAGGGCTTTCGGTGCCAGTCGGCTTCGAAGCATTCAATTATTTCGGCAACTTCGTGAGCATGAGAAGTGACGATGGCGTAATCTCGTGTTTCGGTCAGGTTCTTGGTGTCCAAGTTCAGGGAGTTTACAAAGGCCGTCGTATCATCCACGACCATCGACTTCTCGTGGGTGACGTCATACTCAGGATTGCTGTCGATGACCGTGACGCCAGCCGCCGCGAGCTGCTTGTGGGATTCCTTGTTTTCCGATTCACCGTCACGGCGGGCAGGATTCAACATCACGCGGACATTTACGCCTCGACGATGGGCGTCAATCACGGCCTTAAGAATAGACGGATCCGAAAAGAGAAACATCTTAACGCGCAGCGACTTTGTCGCGCCGTTGATGGCATCCAGAATCGGCTTAGCCGAATCGTCTGGCATAACGATGAGGGAACGTGACACTTGGCCTCCTTGAGATTTCCCGAGATCACTCCAGTCGCTGTCGAGTCATTACTCGTAGAAATGCTAGTTCTTACTTAGCAAGAGTTCCATTGTCAGAAGTAACAGGCGGTAGCTTTATCCGGATCTTCTTACCGCCCACTTGCCTCACAATCGCGGAAGCGTGAACAGGTTCCATAAAGGAATCGCCAGCACTACAAACGCCGTGCAAAGCAGCCCGGTGCGGACGGCCGTGATGCGAAAGCGCTGGCTGATCGCTGTCAGTAGCAGGACCGTCGCAAGCAAGACGGTTACCCGCACGTAGCGATCTCCGGTAGCTCCGCTTCTCGTACCTTGATCGAACGTCGACAAAGCTCTCTCATTCAGCGCTTCGGCCTGCTCGGACTTCGCGTTCCGGTATTCGGGCAGGAACGTCGGACCTGGCGCAGTGTTTGGATTGTTGAAAGGATCCGTCGCAATCCAAACTTTGAAAGCTGTTCGGAATTCTTCGCGGAAGCGCCGCTCGAGAAATTGGGCCAGTTTCCGATCTCCCCGAGATCCGGCATTGAGCCACGAATTAAAGGTTGTCGTGTCATAAAGACGCTCTTGGCCAGCGAGAGTGGCAAGGCTTTCGGCCGTGACCCGATGTTTCGATGATTCGCCATACAGTTTCGCCCGATTACCCTCCCATAAAGCTGCCTGATAGCCGCTCCAAGCTGTCGCGATCGCGACCAGAGCCAGGACAACTGCTTCGACGATCTCCACCACCTCTTCGAATCGCGAGGTGTGGCGTGCCGTTGATTTCCCCGCTTCGTTCAACCGGTGGGCGATCTCTACGTTGGCTCCTCCGGTCTCAGGCATGCATCTTTTTCCGAACGCTTTCTGGCACTGTCCGGCGACAGTGCAGACCCTATATCTTCGCGCACGAATCTTTCGAGTCGGCTGGAAATGACAGTAGGAGGGCAACGGTGGATCGGGAACTGGCAAAAGTTACAGATGCAAGCTCTGAGATGAAGCGCTTTTACTAGACTGAGGGTACAGACCGGAATTGAGTGATTTAACTAAATTTCAAGATGCTATCGCCAAAACACCCCGTGACATCGTTCATTTTCTTCCTCTGCACCGGGATTTGTTTTGGTTCAGCACCCCATGGGCAAGAAAGGTGCAGTGCCGAAGTCAAACTTTTGCTTTCACCGAAGGAAACCGAGCCAGCAAGGTCAGCACTCAACTTTACAAAAGAAGTGGCTGGCTTCGTCTATTTCTTCGATACAGATTCGCTCGACCTGCTCGCTAACGGCGTGATCCTGCGATTGAGGCGAGGCCTTGATAGCGATTTTACGATCAAATTGCGGCCCCCTAAAGGGAAGAAGTTCTCTACTACCGCCGGGGGTCACGAGGATTTTAAGTGTGAAAAAGATTTCACAGGGGACGGAGCGCAACTCTCTTACTCCATCGGGCGCAAATACACGTCGGAACAGTTGCCAGAGACGGGAGAAGACATTGCACGCCTGCTGAGCGAAGGGCAAAAGAAATTATTGAGGGAGGCGCACGTCTCCGTCGATTGGTCCCGCGTTAAGAGAGTCGCCGAAATTAAATCAACGACCTGGGGAACCAGAGCTCAAGCGCAGATACGAAAGCTCACATTGGAAGCGTGGGAGTGGCCTAATGGAAACCTCCTGGAAATTTCGACCAGAACCAGACCTGACGATGGACCGTCGACCTATGCAGAGTTGCAAGAACTCGCTAACACGAATGGATTATCGTTGAGCCCCATCCAAGGGTTCAAAACAAGCATCGTTCTCAAATCCGTCGCACTGGCGAAAGCAAAATAGTTTACGAAGCGGCCTCGTTGGAGAGGATCTAGAAATTGAACTCGGCAGCGAGGGTCATTGTCCGGCCCTGATATCTCCCGAGCACTGTTCAAACTGACAGTTCACGCGGATGCGCTCCGTTCGTATGCTTTTTCCCGCTGCAGCATCGGGCACCCGGACGAAAATCTCTTGCCCGCCAAGGAGGCGACCGACGCCTGGCTAGAAATCTCAATTCATCGGGGTCTCCACTCAACTCAATAAGGGACCTAAGGATAACGATACTTTCTCGATCTGAGAAAAGAGGATGGATATGACTAAATCTCCCAAGCTGATTTTCTTAGTGGCTGCGCTGTCAATTCTCGTAGCGTTGTCAACGTATGCGCAGATCAACAATGTTTTGATATTCAAGACCTCCTTCCCGTTTTACGCGGGAAACGCGAAGATGCCAGCAGGCGAATATCGAGTCACTCAGCCAGACGCGAATGCCCCCGTCCTCTTGATTGAGAGCGAAAGTGGGTCTCACTCCGCCTTCGTGGATTTCAATCCAACGACATCGGAGCAGCCGCATCCTCAGTCAGACGTCACCTTCAATAAGTACGGTGGGGTTGATTTCTTGAACCTGCTTTGGGTGCAAGAACAGAATTATGGGATGCAGGTGTTGACGACTAAACATGAAGAAAGCTTGGCAAAGACAGCAACCGTGCAGAAGCACACCGTGCCCATCAAGAGCGGCAAGTAATCGGGTTCACCAACAGTCCAACGCTGCCGACAACGCTCATGAATGACATCCGCCTGGAGTAAACAAATGGCCGCGAAATATGCCGAGAAGTTCCTGTCGATGGTGCTGAGTTTCGTTCTTGTCATGACCTCGTCGCAGATCCTGTACGGACACCAGAGTCAATCCTCGACGCCTGTCGCTGACACCGGGAATCCCACCGAAGCCGCTCCGATGAACGCGAGCGAACTCCAATCGCTGGTGGCTCCTATCGCACTTTATCCAGACTCGTTGGTAGCGCAGATTCTTACGGCGTCCACGTTCCCGGACCAGGTTGCCATTGCTAGTTACTGGCTTGAACAAAACACGAGTCTAACAGGGAGCGCCTTGATGCAGGCCGTCGACAAGCAATCATGGGATCCGAGTGTTAAGGCGCTCACGCAATTTCCCTCGGTGCTCGACAACTTGGCGAAGAATCTCTCTTGGGCTTCCTCGCTGGGAGAGGCCTATCACAACCAGCAAGCCGACGTAATGACAGCCATTCAGACCTTGCGCGCGCAAGCGAAAGCAAAAGGCACTCTCAAGTCCAGCTCGCAAATTACCGTGGTCCAGCAGTCGCCGCAGGTTATCGTCATTCAACCCACTAATCCCCAGATTGTGTACGTTCCAGAATACAACCCTGCAATTGTGTATGGCACACCCTACGTAACCCCGGGGTACACCGCCGGTGACGTAGCGGCCGCAGGCATTATTGGGTTCGGCGCCGGGATCGCGGTGGGAGCGATGATGAGCGGTGGATGTTGCAGTTGGGGATACAGCAGCTGGAATTGTGGCTGGCACGGCACCGCGGTGGTGTATCACGGCGGAGCATACTACGGAAACTCTGCCTGGCACGGCGGGTACTACAACGGTAGCTACCACAACAGCTATGGCTACAACAACGCCTACAACCACTCGAACTACAACAACAGCTTCAAGAACAGCGGCAATTCTTACAACAAGAACGTGAGCGGAAACACAGTTAACGTCAACAAACAAAGCGCTCAGAGCTACAACTCCGATCGTTCCTCAGCTTCGAACTCCTGGGCACAGCATGACAGCGGTGCTGGGAAATCGAACGCCTTCAGCGGCATGAGTGGGCACTCCGGCGGATTTGGCGGTTCCGGCGGCTGGTCCTCAAGAGCCGAGAGTAGTCGCGGATGGGGGAGCATGCGCTCCAGCGGCTTTGGCGGTGGCCGCTTTGGTGGTGGCGGCGGATTCGGTGGTGGTGGATTCCGGGGTGGCGGCGGTTTTCGCCGCTAATATTTGCCGAGGTCAGGTCGCGAGCAGGCATGAGATTTACGTTTGGAGGAATGCGTATGTCGCACGCGGTGCGGAACAAGGTTTTGACTTCTCATCTCCCATGGTTCGTGGCGGTGCTTGCGGTGTTTACCTTGCAGGTCTCATGTAGCAAGCCAGAGAAATCCACAGCTGACAAAGCCGTCCAAAAAACCTTCGCGTCTCCGGCCGACGCCGGGGCCGCCTTCGTGGAAGCTGCAAAGTCTGGCGATCAGGCGGCATTGCTCGCGATCTTCGGTCCCGATGCCGAGGCCGTCCTCTTTTCGGGAGACGCGGTAAAGGACAAAGACGCACTGCAAGACTTTGTGGCCGCTTATAACCAAATGCATCGCTGGCGCGAGATCAAAGTAGGCGGCGAGATGCTCTACACCGGGGCGGACAATTTTTCCTTTCCAATTCCTCTGGCGCAGAATTCGCCAGGCCAGTGGGAGTTCGACACCGCAGCAGGTAAGGACGAGATACTTGCGCGCCGTATCGGCAAGGACGAGTTGACCGCAATTGCCGCCTGCGATGCGATTGCCGACGCACAGCAGCGATACTTCAGCCAACCGCACGATGGCGAGAATGCAAAACAATACGCACAGAAGTTCGTCGCCGAGGAAGGAAAGCAAGACGGGTTGTACTGGCGTGTTTCAGAAGGCCAAACGCCGAGCCCTCTTGGGCAGCTTGGTGCCTTCGCGAAAGATGCGGGTTACGACAGTGCGGGCGATAAGCCTCAGCCGTTCAATGGCTACTACTTCCTGATGCTCACCAAGCAGGGCGACCAGGCAAAAGGAGGCGCCAAGGACTTCATCGCGAACGGAAAGATGACCGGCGGGTTTGCCATTCTCGCTTATCCCGCGGAATACAGGAATTCGGGAATCATGACCTTCATCGTTGGCAAGGACGGCGTCGTCTACCAAAAAGATTTGGGCGAAAAGACAGCCGACGTGGCCCGAGCCATGCAGGATTACGATCCGGGCGACGGCTGGACGCCCGCGATTTAGCCTCGACTGCTCGAGCACAGGAGCATTAGATCTCCGCTGCAGAACAATAGCGCACTCGCCCTCGGGCATTACAACCGCACACAGAACGTGTTGAACATTCAACCCGTCCTCCCTTTCCGTATCAGCCAGAATCTGGAATTTGATCAGCCGCATCATGCGGCCAATCGTTCGGCAACAACACAAGCGCGAGTGGCAGAGTCCAACGTCGGGTGTTGATCACTGAACGAGAAGTCGATGAGCCGCCAGGCCAAATGAAATGCGCAGGGGATGGTCCAGTGAAAACACAGTTGAGACAGCGTGAATCGGAGTAGCAGAACACTTAGAAAGTGCTTTAGAATCAATAGCGCACTTCATGTCGGGGCGTAGCGCAGCCTGGTAGCGCGCCTGCCTTGGGCGCAGGAGGCCCCCGGTTCAAATCCGGGCGCCCCGACCAAAAATATCTCGCGTGTTTTCTTCTACTTATTGAAAGCGCCGTTCACCCCCAAACCCATCTGTGGAATTCTGGCAGGCAGGAGGTCTCAATTCACAACCGTTTAATTCCAGAGAGTTCGGCGCGCGACAGATTTTCAAAAACACGCCGAGGCAGGAGTGCTATTCAGAAACTATTGAACGGAGACAAGTTAAGCGCGCGCAATCTGGCGAGTATGGGGAAAATTCAGGGGACCCTGCGCATTTCTCGTCTCATTAATCTTTGGAAATGCAAATCATTAATCACGCGCGAGGCTCAGCTCACGCTTCGCCGTGTGCCTCTCAATTGTCTCCGCATTAGTTGGTTGAATTTGGGAAGTGCGAGATCCTGGCGACGGTTTGCTAATTCACTCTGACCCGTTCGCACTGATCGATTTTCGTTTGTTTTGTTCGCCTTGCAGACTCCTCCTCAGTTGCACCGAAAGTCCTCATTTGCAGTCGAACGCCTACCAAGTGCTTACCAACAGACATTCCGGTTCCTTAATATAGTGCGCTAACTGCGCATGATGCCTGATGGATTCGTAAGGCCTGCAACTGGGCCACAGGAGAAGGCTCCGCACGCGGTCTGCGCGCAGATTGTTTGATCAAGGTCGTTCGATCGACTGGATTTTCCTCTCTGGTCCTTTACAGCAGAGTGACGGCCAAGTCCGTATATCGGATCGCTTTCCGATTTCATTTGTGCTCTCTCTGGCATCGTAACGAGCCGATGTCGGGAATAAATCGATTCGCGGCCAACCAGGCTCGTCACCGTGCGTCGCGTTTGCCGTTTTGCTCTGAACGCCAAGCCGCCAGCTCCCAAGTTCATGCCGCTACTGGCAAGAACCGTTGTCCACAAACTGGTTCGAGGACGCCATCGACGCCAACGACTGCCAGCAAGTCAGAAGTTTTTGTTCAACCGGGTCATTGCTTAACGAGTTTGGCGCAAGGTAGTTCCTACTCGCGGCGATTTTCAGGTACTTGTCCGTTAGCGCGTTCATGTTATTGAACTCGTTGGGCAGCAGCGGAAGGGCCTCGTGATCCATATCCGTGCTCGCCGCAGCCTCAACCTGCTTCAGGCTTGATTCAATTTGCCTTCTGAAATGCCCAAGCCATTCATCCGACAGCGGGATACCCTCGCTCAATCGCACTCTTTAGCGCAGCATGCCATTCGAGGATCTGGCTCATGGCCTCAATGCCCGCGCCAAGGGATGGCCTTGAGTAGCCGACTGGTGATGATGGGAGCGGCTGCACCGCATGCGACGAGGTCTCTGCGCTCGTTGGCAACGTAAGAACGATTCTATTTTCCGCGAAACGCAGCGATCCACGCGTGATCCGAGCTAACGCGCCCACTTCCACATAGTCTTTGCCTTGCAACTGAATCACTCTAGCCTCTCCCTGCAGGCCGTCGATCAAGAAAAAACTCGTTTGTTGAGCCATCAGGAGCAGAAGCGGCACGAATAAAATCACGATTAACATCAGCGATGTTCGAAGCGCGTTCTGTGGCATGCGCATAACTCCTTTAACGGCCCGCATAGCGAGTTTCGGCACAGATTTGCGGGATCACGGGCCTTCTCGTTGGACTACCGCTAGGAAAGAAGCGCAAGCGAAGTGCCAATCCAAATCAATGAGAAACATAAGCGTTACAGACTTTGCCGCCAGTCTGCTGCCCGCATGCGGTCACCGCTTCGAACAAATAGAGCACCGGCTGGAAAGGTTAGACCCTTAATTCAGGTTCGCGCGCCAGTTAAGGACCACAGAATAAGTTTCGAGGAAGCCCTTGCGAGGTTCTAGCACCAGAAACTTAAGTCCATCCTCGGTAACCGCGTACTGATTGACGGTGGGGTCTGGTATAAGTCCCGTGTCGAACAGCTTTCTTGGGATGCCTATTTTGGGAGGCGATCCGCGCTCTACGGTGGCCGACATCAATTTTCCTTGGGGGTCTATGAAGAAAAGCTCCTTGCCGTCTCCCCGCCAACGCGGCTGGGAACCGCCTGCGAGCGAAATCTGTTTGATATCGTGAAACGACGGAAATGAGGCCACAAAGACTTGCCACGTACCGGTGTGATTCTCGCCGTAAGCGATTAGCTCGCCGTCCGGAGATAGATGAAACTCATCCTTAATGAAGTCTGATGAATACAGTGCTTTGGCCTTGCTATCGCCGGTCACAGGTATTATCGAAAGTGTTTTGGTGTCGTGCGTTAGCAGGAACCGCCCATCCGCGGACCAGTCTTCGATCCAGTGCCTCTCGTTATCGCCATAGATCGGTTGTGGCTGCTGGCTTCCGATTTCAATCTTCTGTACCAGGAACGGCGGATCAGATCCACCATTGGGAAGAAGATTGAAGGCAACGTAGCGCGAGTCTGGTGACCAAACGGGATCCGACTGCGCATGAGGGTCGGTCGTGAGAGGAGTCGTTGTATTGCTCGTCAGGTCTACTAGCCAGAGACTCCCGGTAGCATGTTGGTGAAACGAGTTCAGTGCCAAGTGTTTCCCATCAGGGGAAAGCGTAAATTGCTGAAAATCGATCACCGGTTCGAAGCTGCCGACGACGGCACCGTCACGAGCGTACCAATTGAATTGATCGAACGAGGAGCCCGTTGCGCTGCCGTAGATAAGCACTCCGTTTTGCGATGCCGTGAATTCGGAAGTGCCCAAGTAAGCCGGAGAGGCCGCGACGTTGCGGGCGAGCAACAACGGTTCGCCCATCTTTCGCGCAGCTTTCCAGTCCATGCGCTGAGCGAAGAGGCTCTGGTCTTGCGCGAACAATAAATAATCGGGTACGGCTATGGCGCGACTTTGGTTTGCCAACAACAGTATGGGATCTCCGCCGTCGAGGGATTGAGCATAGATTTTCGCTCCCGGATCGCTACTGGTCAGGCTTGTGCGAGCCAAATAGATAAAGTGCTTACCGTCCGGCAGAAACTGAACCCACATTTGGCTGACTTGGCCGGGAAGCAGCGAGGTCACAGGTGTGGCTGCCCCGTCAGTGGGTGAGATGCGGAGAATAGGGCTATTCACTGCTCTGGCAAAAAGGATGCTACCGTCGGGTCCCCAGGCACCCTGTGCAATTTCCGGTACGCTATAGATCACCTCTGGGATTCCACCCGACCGTTGAACTTTCTTCAGCTTAGCGTCCGCCCAGAAGCCGATGAACTGTGAGTCCGGCGACCAGAATGGCAAAAGCGCGCCTTCCGTCTGCTCAATGCGTTGTGCTTCGGACGAACTCAAATCCCTGATCCATAAAAAGCTTTGGCCGGAAGCGTCGGTGGCTGCAAAGGCGAACGTCTGGCCATCGGGTGACACCGCGATATGTTCGAAGGGATGCCAGTTTCGATGTAAGTTCGCTCCCTTGGGCAGACCTAGCGAAAGCCGCAATATATTGTTCGACTGAACTTTAGTACGAGACTGCAGCCAAAATATGGCAAGCAAGCCGGCGCAAACTAGCGCCGCACTAAGAGCCAGCCATAACGTCCGCCGCGATCGCGAAGCAATCGCCTGGGAAGGCACAGGAGTTGTCACCTGATCGGCAACTTTTCCGGGTGAGGACCAATGGAACTCGGGCACGTACGACCCAGGCAGAATATCAATACGGACAACTGGAGTTTGCGCAGCCTCTCTATAGTATTGTGCAAGCCTTTTGCGAACCTCGGTTGCTCGCACCCGGACGACCGCGTCGTTTGAGGTATCGTAATCGACCGGCCTACCAAACATTTCTGCGCCGATCATTCGCTCACTCAGAGAGTCCAGCTCACCCGCCAAAGCGTGTTCGACGACCAGTCGGAGGAAGTCCTGGCAACGCTTGCTGGGAGCGAACGCATCGCTCGAAATCACAGACTCGAGCGCGCTCCGAACCAAGTTAGCTTGTTCAGCGCTGAGCTTATGGGCCCCTGCAGAATGCTGTCCCGTTGCCATCGGCGCTATAGTAGCGCTTAACGTGGCTTAACAGGTAGTGAGTAACATACCGTAAACCCAAGACGGACAAAAGGTTGTTCGCTTAACGGTTCCTCGGACCAGGAAGCCTGTCAAATCTAACCTGCCTGAACTGTTTCGAACATTCCCAGGAATGCAGGTTTTGTTTATTGTCGCCTCATGCCTGGTGGATCCGAAACATTCATGCACCGTATAAGGGCTGGGGGGACTATGGGACTCGCTACTGTTGGCCTCACACATAGCTTCGCGGAAACAAGCTTTGCGGAAGTGGGCGAACTGGAACAAGAACGCCTTTACCTCGAATCGGAGATCCTCTCCGAATATAGCTTCGAGGACATCGTCGGTAAAAGTGCCGCCCTTCGCAAAGTGCTGGAGCAGGTTGCTATCGTGGCCCCCACCGGTTCAACCGTGCTCCTGCACGGTGAAACCGGGACTGGCAAGGAACTCTTAGCACGGGCGATTCATAACCTTAGCCCCCGTCGCCAGCGTGCTTTCGTCCGACTCAACTGTGCCGCCATACCTTCCGGGCTGGTGGAGAGCGAATTGTTCGGGCATGAAAAAGGCGCTTTTACAGGCGCGCTCATGCAGAAACAAGGCCGGTTCGAGTTGGCGGACCGCGGCACTCTCTTTCTAGATGAAATTGGCGATATTAGTCTCGAGCTGCAGCCAAAGCTGCTGCGCGCTTTGCAGGAACGCGAATTTGAACGCTTGGGGAGTACGAAAACGATTCGCGTAGACGTTCGTCTGATTGCCGCAACGCACCGCGATCTGCAGAGCATGATTCGCAACAGTCAGTTCCGCGAAGACCTCTTTTACCGCCTGAATGTTTTCCCAATTGAGATTCCTCCGCTTCGGGAAAGGCGTGAAGACATTCCACTGCTGGTGCATCATTTTGTTCTGCGCCACTCGCGCCAGATGCAAAAGCGGGTTAAGTTTGTGCCAAAGCAGGCCATGGAGGCGCTGGTGAACGCTGAGTGGCCGGGCAACATTCGCGAGCTGGAAAATTTTATCGAACGTTGCGTGATTTTTACGCGAGGGGACGAGCTGAATGTCCCATGCGCAGAACTGTGGCGCTCCGCCGCCCCAGCCCCATCAACATTCGAACAAGCTGAACGTCAGATCATTATCAATGCGCTGAAAAGCGCGTCGGGCAGGATAGCCGGCAGGGGCGGGGCGGCAGAGCGCCTCGGACTGAAACGAACAACGCTCCAAAACAAGATGTACAAGCTGAACATCAGTCGTGCTTGCTATGCCGTGTAAGTGTTTGCGCAGGACTCGTGCGCTACGCGAGGTATCTATTGACGATTTGAATGGTGATGGGGGGAAGGCAATGAGCACAGAAACCAGAATGGCAATTGAGCAATCGACACCAATGCCACAGCTTTCCGAGAGCGGCGTGAGTATGCGTTACGAAACCAAGGTTTTCTCGTTTTGGGATCGGCAGGAGTGGGCCGAAGTCGCTCACGCTTTCACGTATGAAATTACCTGGATGCCGGAACGGCAGTGCTGGCGGACTTTTCTATGCTCCGTCAGCAAGGTCGCCTGAAGAGTTTGGAAGAGGAGAACGTTATGGCAACTGCAACGCAATCGACCCTCATGCAAGAATTGGACACGAAGAAGCGGAGTTCCACCTCGCGACATTTTGAAGATGCGTTGCGACAAAAGATCGTCGGGCAGGATGAAGCCGTCGAAGCGCTTGTCGAGCTGTATCAGGTGTTTTGTGCCGGGCTTCATTCTCCAGGTCGTCCCGTCGGAAACCTGCTGTTTCTGGGACCGACCGGCTCCGGCAAGACGCGCATTGTCGAGGCCGCCACGCAGGTTCTGTTCGGCGATAGCCGAGCGCTGATCAAAGTGGATTGCGCGGAATTTCAGCACTCGCATGAGATCGCAAAATTGATTGGCAGTCCCCCAGGCTATCTTGGTCACCGTGAGACCCATCCACTGATAACCCAGGAAGCGCTGGCGGCCAGCCATCGTGGCGAGTTGAAACTTAGCTTCCTACTGTTTGACGAGATTGAGAAAGCGAGTGACGCACTTTGGCAACTGCTGCTTGGAATCCTGGACAAAGCGACCTTAACTTTGGGGGACAACCGGAGAGTCGATCTGTCCCAGACGGTGATCTTCCTGACTTCGAACCTGGGCGGAGGATCACGGAATTGATACAGGGTGGGATGGGTTTCATCCAGCCGAAGGACATGGCAGCCAAGGGATTAAACGAGAAGGTGGAGAGGACCGCGGTAGAAGCGGCACGGCGGAAGTTTTCGCCCGAGTTTATGAACCGCTTGGACAAAGTGGTGGTATTCCACCCGTTGAAGCGCCAAGAACTTGATGAAGTGCTGGACATTGAATTCTTTGCGCTTGCCGATCGCGGGACGTTGTTCCTCGATGAAATTGGAGATATGCCGCTGGAACTTCAACCCAAGCTGCTGCGCGTACTCCAGGAACGCGAATTCGAGGCCGTCGGCAGCACACGTACCACGCCGGTGGATGTCCGTGTGGTTGTCGCTAGCAACCGGGACTTGCGGCAAATGGTTCGCGACCGTGAGTTTCGGGAAGATCTTTACTATCGGCTGAACACTTTTCCGATCTTTTTGCCGCCGCTCCGCGAAAGGAAAGGGGACATCCCGGAATTCGTTAAGCACTTCGTTGAACAGTTCGCTACCTCCATGGACAAAATCATCGAAACCATCCCTGAGGAGGTCATGAGTGCCATCGTCCGTCACCCGTGGCCCGGGAACATTCGCGAACTTCAAAATCACGTTTCGCGTGGGGTCATCCTTTCCAGAGACGGATTGTTCGAACCGATAGCGCTGGAGAAATGTGAACACCGGTCGAGATTTCCAATCCGACGCTGGAGGACAAAGTGCGCCAGGAAATACTTGCTGCTTGTCAACAAGCGAATTGGAAGCTGAGTGGTCCGCGGGGAGCAGCCGCGAGGCTGGGCGTGAAGCGCACCACGTTGTATTGCAAGATGAAACGACTCGGGATTGCGCCGCCTTCGGACAATTGGGAAAACTAAACTACGAGTTGAGGCGGAAAAAAGTTACAGAGGACATTGCGGCGGCTTGAAATCACTCCATCGAACCCTCCTGCGCCGCAATCGGAAACATGATCGACGACAATTATGGTTGCGATCGCGGCACGTAGGGCTTTACCTAGGCTCCTAGCAACTTCCATCAAGACGTAAAACGTAGCCGACCCGCGGTGCCGCAACACACGTATCGCTCCACATCCTGCCCGGCGCACGTTTCCTGAATTCGCTTGGATCATCGTATGCCAGCCTAAAAGTCGCTTCCTTCAATCAACAGGATCTACTCACTGCCCGGCTTCTGCTGCCCCCATTCGGGCAGATGGCCGTTCGGAACTCTTTCGCATTGTATGAACGCTCAGAAAACGCGGCACTTAGCTGCGTGGGAGTTTTGGAAGGTCTCATGCACCTGTGATGTCCGTAACCGCTGGATGAGACAGAGGCATCCGGTCGTGAAGAATGCTCGACATCATGACTCGATGGTGATGTCGGTGGAGACGGCATGCAAAGGTTAACAAAATTCGCGCTGCGTCATGTGCTAAGCCTGGCGATCTGTTTGCTTTCGTTTGGTGGGTTGTGCGTGGCCCAAGAAGTAGACGTACCTGGTGGACGCGGAAATGGTTCGCTAGTTGCGCCCACGGGCTGGGCAGAGTTGATTGCCCCTGTGCAACAGCGGGTCGATCTTAAACTCTACGGGTTTTACATCGGCGACTTGAAGGCTCCGTCAGGACAATTTGACGCCACTTTTCGGGCGACAAAGTTTCTTTCCGTCACTCCCAGCTATCTCTATTACTCGGTCCCTCCAAGCGGGCTTAATGAACTCGCGAATCATACGCGAGGATTTACTCACACCTACAAGGAGCAGCAATTTCGGATCGACGGAACGGTTATGTTCTCAATCCACAAGTTTGAAATCTCCGAACGCAACATGTACGTCAGAAGGTTTCTTCCAACATACATGTATGCCGGAAGGTCTCTTCCAGAAAAAGAGAGCAACCGCTATCGCAATAAGATCGCGGTCGCGTATCCCCTCGCGGTTAAGGGCCACATCTGGAAACCGTTCGCGTCGTACGAAGCCTTTTACGACCAGGGAAGCGGGTGGACCAAAAACAGAGTGTGGACCGGCGTCACCGTGCCGATCGAGAAGCATGTGTCGTTTCAGCCGTCCTACATGTGGGAAAGCACAAACGGAATTAAAGACCTCCACTACTTGATGTTTGGCCTGATTTTCAGAACACCATCGTCGAAGTAACGGGCCCTGATTTGAAATTAACACTCAAAAGGAGACTTCAATGTCGAAAGAACATTCAACTCGAAAGGAAACTTCAATGTCGAAAGTAAAAGTACTGCAACGGGGATTCGCGATGCTTGCTCTGATCGTCAGCCTCGTTTTCGCAACGGCCGCGATGGCGCAAATGCCAATAAACCCGTGGAAGAAGGCCGCGCCGTTCCCGGAGCCCGATGAAGAGCTGTACGGCGCCGCCCTCAACGGCAAAATGTACGTGATGGGCGGCTGGGACGAAGGCAAAGCCGCCGGCATCAACTACGAGTATGACTCGGCTACCGACAAATGGACCCAGAAAAAAGGAATGCCGCGGGCGGCCCACCATGCAGCCATAGCCACTGCCAATGGCAAGCTTTACGTGATCGGCGGCTTCGTGCCTCCAAAGGACACTCAGATACCGACCGGCGGCGCGTGGGAACCCATCGCCGACGTGTGGGAGTACGATCCGGCGGCCGATTCCTGGAAGTCGCTGGGACCAATGCCCACCAAACGCGGCGCCGCGGTGGCCGTGGAAGTCGGCGGCAAAATCTACGTGATCGGCGGCGCAACCACGGTGGCAGGTTCCAAGGACCCATACTTCACGTTCTTCGGTCCATCTTTGGTTCTCACCACCAACGAGGTTTTTGACCCTGCCACGAACAAGTGGGAGAGCCGCAGGCCGATGTCGGTGGCGCGCAATCATGCGTACGCCGCAGCCGTTAACGGCAAAATCT